>Ga0209941_1000312_pt1 | contig 70671 bp, 67 predicted proteins | sample ThiBiot_300_plan_FD_183945 | JGI IMG/M metagenome (GOLD analysis project Ga0209941, IMG submission 183945) | Wastewater bioreactor microbial communities from Cape Town, South Africa - Thiocy_solids_1 (SPAdes) | ecosystem: Engineered > Bioremediation > Thiocyanate > Unclassified | place: South...
TTCCACACCCAGTCATTTTGAAGGTTTGATCTATGTTCAAGTCCGTCACATTCGAGGTCGCCGGCGAACAGCGCCTGAACTGCGAGAAGTGCGAACAGCGTGTCATGCGCCTCTTGGGAGACCTGCAGGGTGCGAGACAGGTTCGCGCGCAGGCGCTGAACCAGCGCATTGACGTGTTGTTCGATACGGCGCTGCTCGACGAGAGCGTGATCGCAGCGTGCTTGCGGGAAGCCGGTTACGACACCCATGTCGTTGACTGACCGTGCTCTTGTGCCGCACCGATTCTCTCCGCTCGATACTCATTGGAGGTCAGCTCGTGCAACCACCAGGCAAACCCGGCAAGGCATTGCGCAGCGCGGTGCTGGCTGCCCAACAGAAAAGTCGTGCGCTACGGCGTCAGAAGCCCGCCGACTCACTTGATGAGGCCACCCAACGTGGCAGCTCGTTGACGATCGGAAAGCTCGCCAGGCTCACCGAGGTCAGTGCCGACACGATCCGGTTTTACGAAGATGAGCGCCTGTTGATGCCGGCGTGCAAGACCGAAGCGGGATATCGGCTTTACGGCCGGGACGCAGTGCGCCGGCTGGATTTCATCAAGCATGCCCAACACTGCGGCATGACGCTCGCGGAGATCCGCCAGTTGCTTGAGCTACGGGCCGATGACCGCTCGTGCTGCAGCGATGTCCGCGGTCTGGCGATACGCAAGAAGTTGGAGCTCGAACGCAAAATCAAAGCGATGAAGGCGATGTCGCGGGCACTGAGCGAGCTTATCGCGATCTGTACGGCGGAGGATCAGCCGTTGGATGCGTGTCCCATTCTGGCGGCATTGGAGTCGAGTGTGTCGAAACAGAAAGATCCATTCACGGCGTAAATCCGGATGACTGGCATGAGCATCAAGGTGGAAGTTTTCTCCACGCCAGGTTGCAGCCACTGCGCGCGCGCGCGGGAGAGCCTGAAAGAGGTCGCGCGAGGCTTCGGCAAGCATAAGGTTTTGTGGCGCGACATCAACGTGCTGGACGAACTGGATTACGCCGTGGAACTCGGGGTACTGACGCCACCGTCGATCGCGATCGATGGTGAACTGGTCTTTGCGAGGCTGCCGAGCGTCTTGCAGCTTCAACAGGAACTGGCGCGACGGCTTGAGCAGGAGGGGGCCTGAATGGGTGATCGCTTGCTACACGGCACACGCCCGTGCGCCGCATCAAAACGACAACGGCCTCTGGAAGCACCCCATGGACATTGAAGCGTTACGCACCATCTTGCAGCAAGCCAGCCTGGCATCCGTCGGGGTCGGCTTCCTGCTGGGATTTGTCTTCACGTTTAACCCCGTCGCGCTGGCGTCTATTCCCGTGTCGCTCGCCTACGTCACCAAGGCGCGTGAACTCAGAACCGCCATCCTGTACGGCGGCCTGTTTATTCTGGGCATGGTGATCGTGCAGACCGTATTGGGCGTGGCCGCCGGTTTTGGTGGTCACTGGGTGGCCCAGCTGATCGGCCGGAAATGGGGCCTTGTGCTTGGACCCGCGTTGATTCTGCTCGGGCTCATGTGGCCCGGATGGATCAAGCTGCCACTGCCCACCATTTCCATTCGTGCAAAGCGGGCAAGTAGCGGCTGGGGCGCATTCGCGCTTGGCGTCGCGTTCGCCGTCGCCGTCTGTCCGTTTTGCACGCCCGCTCTGGTCGTGCTGCTCGGCATTGCCGCGGGGATCGGGTCACCACTGTTCGGCGGCACCCTGTTGCTGGCCTTCGCCCTGGGGCGTGCGGTGCCCATTATTCTGGGCGCCTTCGCGGTGGGCTGGCTGGAAGGTCTTTCCGCGCTTCAGCGCTACCAAAAGGCGTTCGAGATCGCCGGCGCAGTGGTGCTTGTTCTGACGGGCCTTTACATGCTGAATGCGTACTTCTTCGTGATTCCGCAACTGGCGGCCTAGCGGCCGCACCTCCCAACATCATTCGAACGGAGAATTGACTTGGCCCATGATGCCGCCGGCGCACAGGCCCCGGGCGAGCGCGAGCGTTTGCTTCGCATGCTCGCGGCTGCCACGTTCATCATTTTTTTTCAGGCCTATATGGTCGCGCCGATCATACCGGCGCTGTCCGGCATCTTCCATGCGTCGGAGCGGACGGTCGGTCTGATTGTTCCGGCCTATCTCATCCCATACGGGATCGCGACGCTGATCTACGGGCTGCTGGCGGATCGCCTGGGCATTCATCGCATCATATTTGTCTCGCTGGCCGCCTTTGCGGCGCTCACGGCCTTGACGGCGACCGCCGCCTCCATTGAACAGATCGGGTTATGGCGGATCTTGACGGGGCTCGGTGCCGGTGGCGTCGTGCCACTCGGCCTCACACTCGTGGGCAGACTGTTTCCCTATGAGCAGCGTGGGCGTCCGCTTGGCTGGTTGTTCGGTGCCATGGCCGGGGGGATGGCCTTCGGTTCGCCGTTGGGCGCAATGCTGCTGCCCTTCATCGGCTGGCGAGGCTTGTTCCTCGCAGTTGGAGTGGCGGGCGCCGGCGTCCTGCTTCTCTTTCTGCCCTATCGACGCCTCATCGCCGCTGCCATCGCGCCAGTGGCCGGCACGCTGGGCGATCTGTTTCGCGGCTATATGAGTCTGATCGGCACGCCACGAGGGCGGCGCACTTATAGCTATGTATTGGTCAATTCGATGTTCCACTCCGGTGTCTTTACCTGGCTTGGTGTGTATTTCGAGCGGCGCTACGGTATGGGGCCGGTCGGTGTCGGACTCGCGTTGCTCGGTTACGGCGTGCCCGGTTTCCTGCTCGGACCGCTGATCGGTCGCCTGGCGGATCGATGGGGCCGTGCGCGATTGCTTCCGATTGGCCTCGCACTCAGCACTCTGGCGGCCGCGGCGCTGCTCGTCGGCTTCCCTGTGATCTTCGCGCCGGTCGTGGCGATGGTGCTGTCGTTGGGTTATGACATGACGCAACCGCTTTTCGCCGGCATTGTCACGTCGCTGGGGGGCAAACGGCCCGGACAAGCTATGGGGCTGAACGTGTTTACGCTCTTCATTGGCTTTGGCGTGGGTAGTGTGATCTTCGGCGAAATGCTCCGTTTTGGCTTCGGGCCCGCGCTCGGAACGTTTGCTGCGGTCGAGCTCGCGGCTGCGCTGTGCTCGCTCCAATTATTCCGTTCAGAGCTCCCTTCGCCCGCACTGGAGCAACCTGCGCTCGGTAAGTTAGGCCGGAGGCGCGACCGACCATGAAGGGAGCACTCGGATTCTCGATCGCCGCAAATTCACGCCTTAACTGGGTGATTTCTTGTCCCGAGTCAGAGTGGCGACGTATTGTGGCAAATCGTCATTAGCTAACTGGTCGTTACGGTTAAGCGGTCTCGTGGGGCGCGGTCATGCGTCGTGCATCTCCGATCGGGATCGAGCGTTTAGTGCCAGTGGCGCTCACCTGGTTCGTCGTAAAGCGATGCGTCCACCTGCAGGTCGTGGTTGTCGGCGATGCGGTAGAGATCTTCGATCAGCGCGGACGCCACTTCGTCCAGATCCAGGTCATCGGCCACACTGACCTGGAGTCGGTACCGGGTGCGCTCGGGGTTGATCGGCACACCCTGGTGGTGGGACAGGCAGAGGCTTTCGATCGTCTGTCGCGCCTTGGCGACACTGCGCCCCTTGCGCCGTGGTGTCAGGCGTAGCACGAGGGTCAGTGTGACCGTGATCGGCAACGGGTCCGGCGGCGATGGCGGGGCCGGCAGCGCCGTCATGGGAGGGCCAGGCACCGCCGCGAGTGCCGCCTCGATCCGCTGCTGCCCGAAGGCGTCTGGCGCGTCGATGTAACGCAGCGCCGAGTGCACGTCTTTCCAGCCGACGTACTCCATCAGGGCGCGCACATCCCAGCCGTTGGCGCTGGCCCAACCGGCAAACCCACGGCGCAGCGAGTGTCCACTGTAGATTTCGGGCGCGGCCAGACCCGCACGGGTGAATAGCCGGCGCAGCAACGGCACCACGCTGTTGGCATGCAGGGGGCCCCTCCGGAGCCCGCCGGCGCGGGTGATGCCGCGAAACAGAGGTCCCTCGGTGGTCCCGGCCGCGTCGATCCAATCGAGCGTGGCGGCCACCGGACACCACCGACTGAGCGCCGGCACTCGGTAGGTGGTCCCGGCAAGCTGCCGATCGGTTTTGCTGCGCCCCAGGAAGCACGTCATGCCTTGCCCGGGCACGGCAGTTACATGCTCGGTCTGCAGACCGACCAATTCATCCACCCGGAAACCCCGCCAGAAGCCCAACAGGAGCATGGCGCGGTCGCGGCGGCAACGCAGCGCCGCGGCATGGTCGCCTCGCTGCTGCGCGGCGGCGAGAGCGGCATCGACCCAATCGGCGACCCGGGCGACGGCGGTCAGCTGCAAGGGGGCCGCACGCTTCTCGCGGGCAGGATGAAGCGCCTGGATGCCCTTGAGTGTCTGTTTGACCCGCGCCGCCGTGGTCGGATCGGCAAAGCCATGCGCTTGGTGCCAATGCGAAAGCGCGGCCAACCGTTGCCGCAGCGTATTGGTCGACAGGGCGGTTGCATGCGCTGCCAAGTACTGCGCCACCGCGTCGGCCGTCGCCGGCAGCAAGCCGCCCCAGCTCACTTCATAGTGGCGAATCGCCGAGGCATAGCTGCGCTGGGTGTTTTCCCGCTGGGCCGCCTGCAGATAGGTTTCAAGCGAATGTGAGGGCGGCATGGTCTCAATGAGGCGACGTAAGCTCGGACGCTCGCAGGACGCCCATGCACCGAGGTGCCGTGCGTTATGCTCACTGCACCCGATGGACTGGCCCAAGGAAAACACCTGGGGACGGTCAGCGCAATGACGGAGCTGCGATGGCAAGCACTGATGATCGCTTCGGCCTGCCCGAGAACGCGTTCCTGGCTGCCGCGGATAGCCACGGCACCGACAATACTGTGCTACGCCTGGGGATGGATGTGCCGGCTTACCACGAGATCGCCAGCATGCCGGCTGACACGCTTCATACGCTGCTGATCGACTGGCTGTGGGAAAGCCCCAGCGAGCTGATTCCCAGCAACACGCAGATCGCCCAGGTACGAGCCCTTCTGCTCGAACGCCCGGATGCCACTGATCCCGACGTGCAGCGGCTGGTGTTCGAGTGCGATACCTACCTGAAGGACTGACGACCGCGGTTGGCCGTTAGCGCACGCGCCGGCCGTGCGCGTCGATCACCACCTCGCCGTCTTCCTTGGTGAAAGGCGAGGTCACCGGCGGCAGGAGATCGAGCACCACCTCGGATGGACGACACAGGCGCGTCCCGCGTGCGGTAACCACGAAGGGCCGATTGATCAGGATGGGATGGGCCAGCATGGCGTCGAGCGGGGTCGCGTCACTCACGCCCGCCGCGTCCAACCCCAGCGCGTGAAAGGGCGTGCCCTTCTCCCGGATGGCCTCGCGGGGCGTTAGGTCGGCCGCGGAGATCAGCGCCACCAACTGGGCGCGATCGGGCGGATGGGCTAGGTACTCGATGACCGTCGGTTCGATGCCGGCATGCCGAATCAGCGCCAGCGTATTACGGGACGTGCCGCAGGCCGGGTTGTGGTAGATCGTCGCGTGCGCCCCGTGCATCGGTCAGCAGCTCCCACTGGCGCAACAGGGGCTGCGCGGCCGAACGGCCTCGTTGGCCGGCTGGGTTGGAGGGAGCGTGGCGGGGATGGCGACCGGCTCGGTCACCGCCACTGCCGCCGACACTTCCCGCGCCTGGGCCGCCCCCTTGCGCTCGCTGTAGCGGTCCACCAGGTAGTCGCTGCGATCGCGCACCAAGAGGGTGAATTTGAACAGCTCTTCCATGACGTCCACCACCCGGTCATAGAACGCCGAGGGCTTCATCCGGCCGTGCTCGTCGAACTCCTGCCAGGCCTTGGCCACTGACGACTGGTTCGGGATGGTCACCATGCGCATCCAGCGGCCAAGCACGCGCAATGCGTTGACCACATTGAACGACTGGGAGCCACCGCAGACCTGCATGACCGCCAGCGTGCGCCCCTGCGTGGGCCGCACGCTGCCCTCTTCGAGCGGCAGCCAGTCGATCTGGTTCTTGAACACGCCCGTGAGGGTGCCGTGGCGCTCGGGGCTCACCCAGACCTGGCCTTCGGACCACAGCGATAGCGACCGCAGTTCCTGCACCTTGGGGTGACTGGCCGGCACGCTGTCGAGGATTGGCAGCTCGTGGGGATCGAATACACGCGTCTCGGCGCCGAATCGCTGCAGGATGCGCTCCGCTTCCAGGGCGAGCTTGCGACTGAAGGATTGCGGCCGCAGCGAGCCGTACAGGATCAGGATGCGTGGCGGGTGGTCGGCGCCCGCCGGCAACGCGAGCTTAGTCAGGTCGGGCGTGTCCAGCAGGGTGGGATCGACGTGGGGCAGATCTTCGGTCATGGGCTGGTGTTGCATTGCTTAGATAGTTCCACGAATATAGAACTGTAGAAACAAGACAGCAACCACCGGGCTCGATCGCGCCGCTCGGAGGTTGCCGTTGCCCTGCCTTGACCGCTCACCCAAGAGAAAAGCGCCATGAACCCGTGCCGCGTCTTATTCATCTGCACCGGCAACTCTGCCCGCAGCATCCTGTCCGAAGCCACGCTCAACCATCTGGGCAAGGGCCGATTCGAGGCCTACAGCGCCGGCAGCCAACCCACCGGTCGGGTCAACCCCTATGCGCTGGAGGAGCTCCAGGCGGCTGGCATCTCCACCGAGGGCCTGAGCAGCAAGTCCTGGGACCGCTTCACCGAAGCGGGCGCGCCGCCGCTGGATATCGTCATTACCGTGTGCGACAACGCGGCCAACGAGGTTTGCCCGGTGCTGTTCGGCGATTTCGTCAAGAGCCACTGGGGCCTGCCCGATCCCGCGGCCGCGCACGGTCACGGCGCCTTGCTGGAGGCGTTCCGCCGCGCCCACACGCTCATCCTGTACCGGATTGCCGCCTTGGTCGACCTGCCGGTGGAGACGATGGACCGCTCGGCCTTGCAGCAGGCGCTGGACCATATCGGCACGATTACCGACGAAGACGAGGATGCGGCATGAGCGACGCCTCCCTGCCTGCGGGCGAGGCCTGCGCCACCTCCCCGGTGGGCGGCCGCATTGGCTTCTTCGAGCGCTACCTGACGGTCTGGGTGCTGCTGTGCATTGTTGCCGGCACCTTGCTGGGGCATCTGCTTCCGGGCACCTTCGCGGCCTTAGGTGGCATGGAAGTGGCGCAGGTCAACCTGCCGGTGGCGGTGCTGATCTGGCTGATGATCATCCCCATGCTGTTGAAGATCGACTTTGGCGCGCTCGGCGGCGTGCGCCGGCAATGGAAAGGCATCGGCGTCACGCTCTTCATCAACTGGGCGGTGAAACCCTTCTCGATGGCCTTGCTGGGCTGGATCTTCATCCGCCACGTGTTTGCCGCCTGGTTGCCGGCTGACCAGCTCGATTCGTACGTGGCGGGCCTGATCCTGCTGGCGGCGGCCCCCTGCACGGCCATGGTGTTCGTGTGGAGCAACCTGTGCAACGGCGAGCCCAACTTCACCCTGAGCCAGGTCGCCTTGAACGACGCGATCATGGTGGTGGCTTTCGCACCCATCGTAGGCCTGCTGCTGGGTATCTCGGCGATCACCGTGCCGTGGAACACCTTGCTCCTGTCGGTGGTGCTCTACATTGTGGTGCCGGTGCTGTTGAGCGCCGTGCTGCGCCGGGTGGTGCTTACCCGCGGCGGCCCGCAAGCGTTGGAGCGTTTGCTGGCCCGGCTGGGGCCGCTGTCCCTGAGCGCCTTGCTGCTGACCCTGGTGCTGCTGTTCGGCTTCCAGGGACAGCAGATCCTCGCCCAACCGCTGGTCATCGCGATGCTCGCCGTGCCCATCCTGATCCAGGTCTACGGCAACTCGGCCCTGGCGTACCTGCTCAACCGTGCCTTTGGTGTGCCCCATTGCGTGGCGGCACCCTCGGCCCTGATCGGCGCGAGCAACTTCTTCGAGCTGGCGGTCGCCACGGCCGTGGGGCTGTTTGGCGTGCACTCGGGGGCGGCGCTGGCGACCGTGGTGGGCGTGTTGATCGAAGTCCCGGTCATGCTCTCGGTCGTCCGCATCGTGACGGTCAGCAAGCGCTGGTACGAAACCCAAACGGTCTGACGGAGCGCGCCATGCAAGGTCACTACAACGTCCTGTTTGTGTGCACGGGAAACTCGGCGCGCAGCATTCTCGCCGAGGCCATCACCAACCATCGCGGCCAGGAGCGCTTCCGCGGCTACAGTGCCGGCAGCGCCCCGAAAGGGTTCATCTACCCCCAGACACTGGAGGTATTGCGCACCGTCGACCTGCCGACTGAGGGATTGCACAGCAAGAGCTGGAGCACCTTCCTGGAACCGGGCGCACCGGTCATGGATTTCGTCATCACCGTGTGCGATCAGGTGGCGGGCGAGGCCTGTCCGGCGTGGCCAGGCGCGCCGATTACCGCGCACTGGAATATTCCCGACCCTGCCAAGGCCACGGGCGACCGAGAGACCGTGTACAAGGCGTTTCTGTTAGCGCGTAATCTCCTGCAACACCGCATTGGCCTGTTGATGAACCTGCGCGTCGATGCACTCGATCGCCTGGCACTCGGTAGCCGCTTGGATGCGCTGGGATCGGCCACCCCATCCGTTCCCGACTGAATCGGGCGCTTTCGTACCCGAGCTCAGGCACTATGAACATGCCCATGCAGACCAAACAAGCCATCACGGTGCTTTCCGCCCTCGCGCAGGAGTCGCGCCTGGCGGTCTATCGACTGCTCGTCGAGCACGCCCCCGATGGCCTGGCCGCGAGTGCCATTGCCGAGCGCCTGGGGCTGGCCAATGCCACGCTCTCCTTCCATCTAAAAGAGCTGGTGCATGCCGGTCTGATCACCAGCCGGCAAGAGGGGCGCTTCATCTATTACGCCGCTGCCATGGGCACCATGAACCTGTTGATGAGCTACCTCACAGACAACTGTTGCGCAGCGACAGGTCGCACGTGCGCGCCGGCCGCCGAAGCCAAGGCCGCCGACCTGGCGGTCCGCCCTCGCAAACGTACGGCTTCATCGACTTAAGCCTGCGCAACGGGCACCGGTCGGATGCGGCGGCGAGCACGCCTCGCCACGGGCCTGAGGGGTCGCTTGCGCAGCGGCGAGAGAGAAGCGTTTTCGTACCGTCCCGAGGGTGCAGACAGCGGGGGTGAGTCCCTAAGGCGGGATAATCCAACATTATCACGCCTTACGTGATGACCATTCTTGCTGAATTGTTGCTGTTGTACGTTACGTAATTACATGGTATGTAATACGGTACGTTATTCATCGGGAGACACGCGATGGCGCGGGCAGGCTTGTACAAGACCGAGGTCCAGAAGGCGCGCGACAGCCTTATCGCCCAAGGGAAGCATCCGTCGGTGGATGCCGTCCGGGTGGCCCTTGGGAATACCGGCTCGAAAAGCACCATCCATCGCTATCTCAAGGAACTGGAAGCGGAATCCTCGGCTGCGCCGTCGTCCGAAGTCGTGATCAGCGACGCGCTGCGAACGCTGGTCGCGCAACTTGCCGCGAGGCTTGCGGAGGAGGCTGACGCTCGCATCGCCGAGATGAAGGCCCAGTTCGATGCCGCCAAGCAAAAAGCCGCCGAAGCCCTGGCCCATCAAGAGCGCGAGGGTCGGGCGCTGAGCGATCGCCTGCAGCGAACCGAGACGGCGCTGGAGGACGAAAAGCGAGCCCACCAGGCAGCATTGGCGCAACTTCACGATCGCGCCATCGAGGTGCGGACCTTGGAGGAACGCGCCGCCGGGCTGGAAGCGCGGCTTGCCGAACAGGCCGCCCACGCCCAATCGCTGGAGGATAAACATCGTCAGGCCCGCGAAGCGCTCGAGCACTTTCGCCAATCGGTTAAAGAGCAGCGCGAGGCGGAGTCACGCCGGCATGATCACCAGGTGCAAACCCTGCAGGTGGAACTTCGCCAACTCCAGGAACTGGTGACCAGCAAGAACCACGAGGTCATGCAGCTCAATCGCGATAACGCACGCCTTACCGAACTGCACGGCCAAAGCGAAGGTGCCCTACGAACCTTGCGCCGCGAACATGACCAGGTCGCGAAGATCGCCAAAGACGTGCCACGCCTGCAGAAGGAGGTCGACTCGCTCGGGCAGCAGCGAGTGCAGCTGACCGCCGAACGCGACCAACTCCGTGTGGACGTCGATCACTATATGGCCGAGCTGGCTGCCGAACGTCAGGCGCGCTTGGCCGATCTTGAAGATCAGCGGCGGCAGGAGGCCCGATTGACAGCGATCGAGACATTCCTTGGCCAGCTCAAGCCGCAGGAACCGGCAGGTGAAACGCCGTAGCCAAGGCGGCCGGATTCAAGCCTATCAAAGGGTTGCAGTCGAGATTGCCGGTTTTTGGGTGAATCCCTGCCGACCCTCGACCTTGGCCGATATGCAAACCGAACGCGATCAGTTGGTCCTTGAACTGGCCGCGATACGCGGGCAGCTGACGGGGATGACCGTGGCGATCCAGTCGGCCGAAGCTCGGGCGACGGCCGCGGAATCCCAGCTGGCGAAGGCATCACCAGTTCCTAGGAAGCGGCGGTAATCCGAATGAGTGGGACAAGGGTCATCTTGTCACGCCATTGTTTTATATGTCTTTTTTTGCCTTATCCCGGTTTTCCGTTCCATTGCTCCCCAAACCCCTGAAACGCGAGTCGCCGGCCGAGGCGTCGCGGGTTTCCTTCACCGCGCCCACCTCGACGATGCCGAACTGGCTTTGCGGGTCGAAGATGCCGGGCGTGACGATCTTGCCGGTGGCGTCGATGCGCTCGGCATCGGCGGGAATCTCGACGTTGGCGCCCACCGCGGCGATCCTGCCGTTCTTGACCAGCACCGTGCCGTGCTCGATCTTGCCGGCGGCGCCCAGCGTGTACACGGTGCCGCCGGTGATGGCGTAGGTCTTGCCATCGCCGGCAGCGTTGCCATTCGCAGGCGCCGCGGAACTGGCCGCCGCGGTATCGGCATGGCCGTCCGAATGGTCGGCCGGGCTGCAGGCGACGCAGAGCATCGCCAGGATCATGGCCAGGTATTTCATCGTGCGCCCTCCCCTGCGGCGGCATCGGTGGCATGCGGGTCGATGAAGCTGCCCAGCATGAAATCGGAGGTCGATTGCCGCTGCGGTTCGTCGCGCTCGTAGACCACGGCGCCGTCGAGGAACACCTTCTCGGTGCGCGCGTAGACGCTGAACGGGTCGGCGCTCCAGATCACCACGTCGGCATCCTTGCCCGGTTCCAGCGAGCCGATGCGGTCGGCCAGGCCCAGCGCCTTGGCCGGGTTGAGCGTCATCCACATCACCGCGTGCTCCTTGCTGATGTCGAGCCCGGCACGCCGCCCTGCGGCCAGCGCCTTGGCTACTTCCTGGTTGAGGCGCTGGATGCCGTTCTCGTCGTCCGAGTGGATCATCGCGCAGGCACCGCCGGCATCGACCATCGCGATGTTGGCGCGGATGCCGTCCCACGCTTCCATCTTGAAGCCCCACCAGTCGGCCCACATCGCCGCGCAGGTGTCCGTCTTCGCCAGCAGGTGCGGAATCTTGTACGCCTCGACGGCATGGTGAAACGCCGCGATCTTGAAGCCGAACTCGTTTGCCACGTCGAGCAAGGCGGCCATCTCGTCGGCGCGGTAGCAATGCATCTGTACGCGGATCTTGCCGCCGAGCACTTCGGCCAGAGTCTCCTTGCCCAGATCGCGCTTGGGCGGCGGGCCGGCCTCCGTGGCGCCCTTGGCCTTGACCTTCGCCTCCCACGCCTTCCACTCGCGGTCGTAGGCCTGCGCGTCGGCGAACGCCTGCCGGTAGCCGGCGACGTCGCCCATCAGCGTCGACGGAAACTGGTGACGGCTTCCGTAGACCCGCATCGGATTCTCGCCGCAGGCCATCTTCAGGCCATACGGCGCATCCGGAAATTTCATTCCCTGCACGGTGGTGGCCGGCACGTTCTTCAACACCACGCTGCGCCCGCCGATCAGGTTGCCGGAACCGGGCAGGATCTCCAGCGTGGTCACGCCACCGGCGCGCGCGGTGTTGAAGCCCGGGTCCTGCGGCCACACCGAATGCTCGGCCATCACCTGCGGCGTGGTCGGGTTGGTCATCTCGTTGCCGTTGGCGGTGGCATCCACCGATGGCGACGGATAGACGCCCAGATGCGAATGCACGTCGATCAGTCCGGGCGTGGCGAACTTGCCCTTGGCATCGATCACCACCGCACCGGCCGGCGCCTCGACCTGCTTGCCGATCGCCGCGACCTTGCCGTCACGCAACAGCACCGACCCATCGTCAATGCGCTCGCCGGTACCGGTGTAGATCGTCGCGTGCTCGATCAGCGTGACTTGCGAAGGCAGCGGCTGGTAGGTGGACGGGAAGGCGTCCGGCGGAAATTCGGTGGGCTGCGGCGTTGCAGCCTGGGCGACCACCCCGGCGGACACCACCAGCAAAACCGCGAGCACCGCCGCGCGCAAGTGTGACGATTTCATCTTCGCTCCCAAGTTGGCCCCAATGCCACGCCAGCCCTGGCTGCGATGTGCGGCGCATCCGTTGCCGCCGTCCGCAAACCGTACATGGAAGTGGCGGCAAAGTCTTGCTTGCAATGGCGCGGGGCGGCGTGAGGCTACTGGGTCAGCGGAGAGCGCGCTCGTCGGCTGAGCCATCAACTATCGTCCCCCCGGGCACACCCGGGGAGACGGTCCATGGCGACGACCGGTCAGAAGCTTGCTGTCACGCGCGCGTACCAGAACGCGCCGTTGAAACCGAACGGCGAGGTCAGCGCGTACTTGACGCCAAGGAACTGCAGCGTGGCGTTCTGCTCCTTGCCGGGGTAGGTGTCGAAGACGTTGTTGCCGCCGATGGCCACCGTGAAGGTGTCGTTGAACTTGTAGCTGGCCTCCAGATCGAGCAGCGTCTTGCCGCTGTAGTGATTGACGTCGTCCGGCGGGTTGTTGCTGCCGAACAGGCCGACCGTGGTGCTCCAGCTGCCGTATTGATTGATCCGCGCGATGGCATCGAACCCGTGCAGCGCGTAGTCGAAGCTGAGCACCGACCGGCTCCTGGGCACCTGGTGCTCGAGGTCGTACACGAAATCGTCGTTGAGCGTGTCCGGCTGCACCTTGACCACGTTCTGCTTGTTGCGGTTGTAGCGGAAGTCGATGTTGAGCCTGCCATTGCCCAGCTGATGCCGCGTATCGAGCACGAAGTCGATGCCGCGGATGTCGGAGCCGAACGCATTGCCGAAATAACTGGCGTCGCTGCCGAGCAGCAGTTGCGCGTTCGGATAGCCGCCGGCGGCGAGCTGGTCGACGGTGGCCTGGCTCACGCGGTTGCTGACCAGGCCAATGCGGTCGTCGATCCTGATCCGGTAGTAGTCCAGGGTGGTCGTGACGCTATCGAGCGGCGTCCACACGGCGCCGACGGACAGGCTCCTGGAGGTTTCGGTCTTCAGCGGTTTGGAACCGAGCGCGCGCGCCACCGGGTTGTCGACCGGATAGGTGCCGGCGGGTATCAGGCCACCCTGGGCGTTAGCCGTGGTGGTGACATTGAGTGTGTTCGCCTGGCCCGGGGTCGGTGTGCGGAAGCCGGTGTTGTACGTACCGCGCAGCGCGAACGCGTCGGTGAACGCGTAACGGCTGGAAAGCTTGTACACGACCTTGGAGCCGTAGTTTTCCGCACGCTCGTAACGCACCGCCGCCGCGCCGGACCACTGGTCGGTGAAGTTCGTCTCGGCGTCGACGTAGGCGGCCTCGCTGTTCTGCGTGAAGCGCCCGGCCGCGTTGGCCGGAAAGCCCTGGAAGGCATCCGAGCCCACCCCGAACACCGACGCGGTCGGCCCCACCTCGATCGAACCGGCGTCGCCCTGGTGGATGATGTAGGTCTCCTGGCGCCAGTTCGCGCCGAAGGCGAGCGTGAGCGGCGAATCGTCGAACGAACGGACGAAATCCGCACCGGCGCCCTGCTCGCGCTGGGTCAGCTTGCCGGGATGGAAGTTGGTGGGCGACAGGCTGCCCAGGCTCGGGTTGATCGAGCCCTTCAACTGGTAGTCGACCTCGTTGCTGCCGGTGCGGTAGTGCAGGTCCCACTGCAGGTTGCTCTGCCCGCCGCCACGCACGCCGCCGACCAGCTGGTGATCGCTGATGTCCGCACCGAACAGCGGGCTGTAGCCGCCCGGGAACTTCGTGTAGATCGGGTTCAGCAGCACCCAGCCGCTCGGACTCGCCGCGTTGGCCGTCAGGTAATTCGCCGGGTCGCCACCACCGGCCACGATGTTGTCCACCAGCGACTGCGGCGCGTTCGCCGGGGTCAGGGTGCCATCGGCGTAGCTGACCAGGGTGGAGCGGCCGCCGATGCCGTACTGGGCCGGCAAGACCGGGTTGCGGTAGAAGAAGCTGGACAGGACCTTCTTGTCCATGAAGCTGCCCGTGGCGTAGAGCTGCACGTCGCCGGACAGCGGCAGGCCGGCGTTGACGAACAGCTTGTTGGTCTTGGTCTGCGGGTCGCCCCAGCGCTGGCCGAAGCCGTCATACGGCACCTGGTCCGCACCGACCACGGCCGCGACGGCCGCCGCGTCCGCTTGCGGCATCCCGCGCGAGGTGGGGTCGGTGGTTTCGCGCTCGGCACTCACATGCACGAAGCCATCGGCACCGAGCGGGAATCCCGCATCGACGTCGTAGCGCCGCAGGTTGCCATCGCCCTTGCCGTACTGGCCCACCTGCGCGCTGACCGTCACGCCCGAGGAAGCCTTCTTCAGGATGACGTTGACCACGCCGGCGATCGCGTCCGATCCATACAGCACCGAGGCGCCATCGCGCAGCACTTCGACGCGCTCGATGGCGTTGGACGGAAACACCGAGAAATCCACCGCCTGCGCGCCCTGGTTGAAGGTGCCCAGCGGATCGAGCTGCAAGTTGACCAGCGCCGAACGATGGAAGCGCACGCCGTCGACCAGAACCAGGGTCTGATCGGGCGACAGGTTGCGCAGCGACACCGGCCGCACGAACGACGTGCCGTCAGCGATGGGAAAACGCTGGGTAGTCAGCGACGGCACGATGTTGGTCAGCGCGTCGGTGAGGTCCGCCGAAGACTGCTTCGCGATCTGGCTGCCGCTGAACGCGTCGATCGGCGAAATGGATTCGGTCGGCGACAGGCCGGCCCGGTGCGTACCGGTCACCACCACTTCCTGCAGGGTGGTGGTCGACTTGGCCTTCGCCGCATCGTTGCTTCCTTGTGCCGCGATCGCCTGGCTGGCCTGGGCCTGTCCGCTGTCCGACGCGCCCGTGTCCTGCGCCTGCACCGAGCACGCGACCAGCGCCGCAGCGGCAAGCGCCGCGCGAATGGCGCGCAAAAGAACCACGTTGATCCCTGCATGGTTATGCATGTTGTCTCCCTCCCGATGGCCGCTGCATTCCCCCCTCAACGCAAACTACTCCGACCCCTGGCGTCCCAAAAGGCCTCCATTGGTAGTACGTGCGCGAGATCACTTTCGTGGCGACAGCCTTGCCGATGGGTGCACTCATCAAGCGACTCGCCGGCATTTGTCCACCGGGGCAACAGAAATGATTGGGCGGCGGGAGCGGCGTAGCGAAACCGCTCGAAACGAGGCAGGTTCGGGAAAGTGGACCTGACCCCGTTGGTGCCGTTGGTGACGCCGTCAACCGGTGACCCCGAGCGGCGTTCTCCTTCCGGCATGCCGCCATTCGTCCGGCACGACATGGCAGTACCCAACCGCCGGCCTCCCACACTGAAGGACACCGTCATGAACCACGCTTCGATGATCCGTCTCGGTCTGCTCAGCCTGATCGCCTGCACCGCGTTCGCCAGCGCCAGCGCGATGGCCGCCGACACCACCGTCCCCGGTCACCCCCGCGTCAACGAGGTCAACCAGCGCATCGACAACCAGCAGGCGCGCATCGCGAAAGGCGTCGCCAACGGCACCATCACGCCGAAGCAGGCAGCCAACGACCAGCGCCGCGCCGCCAACATCGCCCAGCGCGAAAGCGCCGCCGAAGCAAAGCACAACGGCCACCTGACCAAGGGCGAAACCCGCCGCCTCAACCGCGCGGAAAACCGCAACAGCCGCCACATCCACCGCCAGCGCCACTGAGCGCCAGAAAAAAAAGAGGCCCCGCTTGCGGGGCCTCTTCCACTTCAGGAAATGACGAATCAGGCCGGCAGCGGCTCGCTCGGCGCCGGCTCACTGGCCGGTGCGGGATTGCGCGGACCGCGGGCAAAGCGGGCGGCCAGCGCCTTGCGCGCCTCGTCCAGCCCCTGCCCCTTGCCCGCCACCTTCAGCACCGCGTAACCCTCCAGCGCATTGGTCATCAGGTCGCTGCCCACCGCCATCTCGGTATCGACGCCGCGCTGGTGCAGCTTGCCCAACCGCACCAGGCGCGGGCGCAACGCATCCAGCGTGGCGATGTCGCGCTGGCAACCCGCCAGGTCGAAATTGCGCGGCAGCACCCCGGGGTTGTCGCTGAACACGTGACCGGCCTGCCGGCAGAACGCCTCGGACTTGTCGCCCATCTTGGTCAGCCCGTGGCGCTGCTCGAGCGTCAGCGCGATCAGCGAGGCAAAGCCCGTCTCCAGTGCAGCCAGGGCATCGTCAATGGCCGCCAGCACTTCGGCATTCAGGTCGATATCGATCAGGTTCTGAGGCATGTTCACTGCATTGATTGAGTTGCAGACAAGCCGGTCCGTTGGCCGACGCCGCAGCGTAGCGCGCCACCTGCCCGCTACCAGCCAATCAGCCGGAACCAAGATTGTCCCCGACACATTTTCTGGACTGATTCGCTCAAGGGGTCGCGGCGCCCCGCAATCCCGCATGAAAGGCGCCCAGCAGGTCGAGGTCGATCTGCACGTCGCCGGACCGCATGTCGCCTATCAGCAGCAGCCGGCCATCCGGGTCGATCTCCGTCGCCAGCAGATCCAGCACCGCGTCCAATGCGACTGTGACACCGGCGTTCGCCAACGGGTGCAGCAACTTTCTGGCGTCGTGGCCCAGCAACCATGCGCCGGCACGGGCATGGTCGTAATCGCTCGCTTCGAGCAGTTGGCTCGCGTCCGCATACAGGCGTTCCATGTTGCCCGCCTCTAGATAACTGCGCAGCAGCAGGCGCAGGTCACCGGCATCGACGCCCGGCCGTTCGTGGCGTCGGTCACGCCAGGCGAGCAGCTTCAGGACGGCTTGCGCCGGCAAGGAGGCGAGAGCCACCACCACGTCATCCGGCAGCCGTACCGCGACTGCCTGCGCCGCCGCCTCGCGGTAGCCGAGCATGGTCATCTCGACGACATGCGGCGACGGCCAGGCGATGCTGCGATCGGCCCGCTCCACGCCGCCTAAGGGAAGCAGATCCACCCGATGGCACTGCTCGAACACCAACCGATGCAGCACGCCGGGCACTTCGGCGAAAGATCCGTCGGCGAGCAGGGCGTTCCTCAAACCGGCGAAGCTGTTCCATCCATCCAACCCAAACGCGAAATCCATGTCGGTCGTGGCGCGCGCGACGCGTATGCCATGCGCGAACGACAGCAACACGTCGCGCGCCATCGCGCCCACCAGCAAGGGCTCGGCATCCGGCCAGGCCCGGCGCATCGTCGCCACCAGCCTGGCCAACACCGCCAGCCCGGGCTGCTCACGCAAATCCAGCGGCGATCCCTGCATGCATTTCCCCTGCGATTTCCAGACAGCGCGCATCGCCGATCGCCAGCAGGTCCGCGTACACCAGCAAGTGCGGCACCATGCCGGGGGTCTCGCCCTCGAAATTCCAAAAGCGTCGCAACACTTCAACGTTGCCGTTGCGATCCGGCTGCAGACGCTGATCGGTCAGTAGATTCGGTTCGACCTTGTTGCCGTAGAAGGTGGCTGTGCCGGGCCGCAGGTGTTGCGTCAGCCGCGCCGCTGCCGGCTCACCGCCCAGCAGCAAGCCGTAGCGCGTTGCGTCGATGGCCTCGACCCAGTCGAGCTTGCGCGTGTCGTAGCGGCCCAGCAGCAGCTTGGGCCGCAGCCGCTGTGGATACGCATCCACCCAGCGCTTGAGCAGCCGTTCCGCATCGATCAGCCGGCGCCGCTTGCGCAACGTGGCGACGAAGCCGAGCTGCGGCAGTTCGGCCATCACCCAGCCCACCGTGCCGTGCGCCACGCCCGCGAGGGCGGCGATCTCCCGATACGGCAGGTCCACCGCCGCCGGCCGGCACAACAGGGCGAACAGCACCTGCAGCCCGGTGGCCTGAAACGCGCGGCCGCCCTGCGTCGGCGGCGCGAGGGCTTCCCTCGGCCGCTCACCCTTCACCCAGACATGCAGCGGCGGCTGCGTCAGCCAGGCGTTGCCCGCGGCATCAATGAACTGCACGCCGCGCCGGCGCAGCTCGTCGGCCATCGGCGGCGTGACGTAGTCGGCCACCAGCAGCCCCTGCTCGCCGTGGTTCGCCAGCTGATGCAGCGCCGCGCCGAGCGTGGCACGGCGCAGGCCGCGCTTCAGCTCGGCGACGTAGCGCAGCTCGCGGCCATCGAAACGCAGGCACAGCACGGCATCGCCGCGCGTCGCCTGGCCGCCAGGCTCCCGTTCGACGACTTCCCATTGCAGGCCTGGCAGCTGCACCGCGGTCAAGGCAGCCTGCAGCAGATCCGGTTCGTGTTGACGGCGGTGTTTGTCCATGATTGGGATTTGTCCATGTTTTGTGGACAGAAGTCAATTGTGGACAAGATGCGGCCTCGAACCCGTGCGAGCATCGCGATGCAAGATCAGGTAGTCGGCGCGGCGGATGCTGGACTTGTCGCGCGCGGCACGATGGCCCCGCACCACCATGCGGCCGGCCTTGAGCGTGAACTCCTGAAACACCTGCTCATTCACGTTTCAACCGCTGGCGACCAGGGCGGGTGTGATGAACTTCAGGCAGATGTCCGCTTCGGACAGTTTTCTCTTATCCATGAAGCATGACTCTGGCGACTCCCCCGACTCGAACACGCCAGAGCATAGGGCGTTGGATCGACCCCGACCAGTCGACGGCGCATGTCGATGTCTTTACACCGCCGCGTGGGTGGTTTTTCAAAGCCAGCCGCGACCGTTGCCTGTTGCTCAATAGTGATACCGCAACTGCGCAATCAGCAGCGCGTCGGCAACGGGCTTGTACACCATGCGGTGCTCGCCGTTGATGCGGCGCGACCAATAATCGGCCAGCCCGTGTCGCAAGGGTTCGGGTTTGCCGATGCCTTCGAGGGGGTGGCGCATGGTGTCGTCGGTCAGCTTGTTGATGCGCGCCACCAGCTTGCGGTCGTGGGCCTGCCAGTGGAGGTAATCCTCCCAGGCCGCGTCAGAGAAGATCAGCTGCATGCCGGCCAAGCTCAGCGAGTTAGGTTCAGCGGGCCAGCCTGAGTGGTTTGCCGCCACCGGATTCCAGTTGCGCCATCGATTCCAGCAGGCGGCGCGCGTTCCTGGGGCTACGCAGCAGGTACGCGGTCTCATCCAACGACTGGCAATCGGCCAGCGACATCATCACCACTCGTCCTTCTTGGTAATGATCACCGGCGCATGATCCTCGCAGACGCGCTCCATCGTCTCGGCGAGACTGGAACGGGCCTTGGTGTAGGTGATGGTGTCCATGGGCTATCGCGATATGTACATTATTCTGTACATGATCTAGCCGACGGCCCGCAGCCGGTCAAATGCCGCGGGTCCAAGCCGGCGAATCAGCCAGCAAGCGCCTTGCGTTCCCCCGCGCCTGCCAGCGCATGCATCAGGTCCACCGTGCTGTCGAGCACCCTGGCGACCTTCGTGCCACGACTCGAGAAGATTTCTACCAGCGCCTGGTAGTAGCCCAAGGTCCCGTCGCGTCCGCCGGTGAACCGATCGAATACGCGCGTGGCAACTTCGGGATCTTCCAGGTCCTGGACGATGGCGCGGGCGTTATGCAGCTTGTCGCAGGCGGAGACAAGCAGCGTGGCGTCCGGGGCTTGTTTCAGGTGTGCGAGGTAGGCGAGTTTGCGCTCGATCCAGTCGCGGCGTCTGGCTTCCGGATCGGTGTGGCTGGCCTTGCCTTCGGCGGTGCCATCGGTGCAGTCCACCACGATGTTGGCGACGGCATCACCGAATTGCTTGCGGATCGCCGCCTCATGCCCGGTACCGCAATCCTCGATGGTGTCGTGCAGCAGGCCGGCGATGGCCTGGTCTTCGTTACCGCCGAACTCGATCACCAGGCTGGCCACGCCGAGCAGGTGATAGAGGTACGGGATGTTCGAGCCCTTGCGCACCTGCGCGGCGTGGGCGATGCGGGCGTAGTCAACGGCCTGGCTGAAGCGATCGGATAGCGTGGTCATGCTGCCCCCTGTGACGGTTTCATCGTAGCCAATGATGATGGCGGCGCGGCGCAAGGGCTGAGAGCGTAGCGGACGCCGTTCAACGCTTGATCTCTTCTTCCATCACTTGGCTCATCGTGCTCTCCGTAAAAAGTTGGCACCTGAGCAGAAAATCACTGGGTCATTACATTGCGCTGTTGCGTGCCGTCCGCGGGGATTGTTGGGCCCATCCATGGGCCAAACCCCTTCGCGCTGCGCACTGCGGGGCCTGCCTGCGGCTGCCCGAATTCGCTCCCGGCGAATTCGCCGACTGCGGAGGCAGGATGCCAGAGCGAACGTCGGCGAAGCCGACGGACCGAAGGGTGAGGTGCAGGATGCGCCGAATAACCAGTGGGTTCTCATTCCTGCCATCACCGCCAGAAAAGGAAAACGCCCCACTCGGGGCGTTTTGCTTTTCTGGCGGAGAGAGTGGGATTCGAACCCACGGTAGTGTTGCCACTACGGCAGTTTTCAAGACTGCTGCCTTAAACCGCTCGGCCATCTCTCCGAAAAATTTTCCCGCCAACTGTCGCTCTGGGAACTCTGGCCCTTCGACTTCGCTTCGCTACGCTCAGGGTGAACGGTGGGAAGTTGTGCGGGGTGCACATGCTATCAGGAACGTTGCAATGGATGCCGCGGAAGGCGCGCCGGGACTTTGTAGCAGCGCACTCTGCGCGCGATGTTTTTCGGTGGCGTGACGAAGGGCATCGCGCACGAGTACGCTCCTACAGCGGCTTGGGCTTTTTTCTCGACAGCGCCACCAGGCAGCCGACCAGGATCGCCACCGGGATCAGGGCGCCGAGCAGCGGCAGCAGCAGCACTGGTTCGCGCACGACCATCGGCACCAGTTGGGTGGCGCTGGCGAAGGCGATGATGGCGAGGCGCCGGCGGCGGCTGTGGCGGGCGAACCAGAAGCTGGCGAGGACGAGCGCCAGCGCGACCATCGAGAGATCGAGGTCCACGGTGGGCAGGTGCCAGACGCCGTCGAAGCCGAGGCGGGTGGCGATCACGCCGGCCAGCACCAGCAGCAGGAAGAAGCTGGTGTAGAACTCCACCCTGCCCCAGTTGCCGCGTGCGGGCGCCGGCGTGTTCATGCGATGCGGTCGAGCCCAGCCATGTACGGGCGCAGTGCTTCGGGGATGGTGATCGAGCCGTCGTCGTTCTGGTTGTTTTCCATCACGGCGATCAGGGTGCGGCCGATGGCGAGGCCGGAACCGTTGAGCGTGTGCACCAGTTCGGGCTTGCCGGTTTCGGGGTTGCGCACGCGGGCCTGCAGGCGGCGGGCCTGGAAGTCCACGCAGTTGGAGCAGCTGGAGATTTCGCGGTAGGTCTGCTGGCTGGGCAGCCACACTTCCAGGTCGTAGGTCTTGGCCGCGCCGAAGCCCATGTCGCCGGTGCACAACAGCATCTTGCGGTATGGCAGGCCGAGCTTCTGCAGCACGGTCTCGGCGTGGCCGACCATCTCCTCCAGCTGCGCGCGGGACTGGTCGGCGCGGGCGATGTGCACCATTTCCACTTTCTCGAACTGGTGCTGGCGGATCATGCCACGGGTGTCGCGGCCGTAGCTGCCGGCCTCGGCGCGGAAGCACAGCGTGTGCGCGGTCATGCGCAGCGGCAGCGCGTCGGCGTCCTGGATGGTGTCGCGCACCAGGTTGGTCAGCGAAACTTCGGCGGTGGGGATCAGGTAGCGCTTGGTCTCGCCGACTTCGGTGGCGAACAGGTCTTCTTCGAACTTCGGCAGCTGGCCGGTGCCCTGCATGGTGTCGGCGTTGACGATCACCGGCAGGTTGCATTCCAGATAGCCGTGCTCGCCGGTGTGCAGGTCGAGCATGAACTGGCCGAGCGCGCGGTGCAGATGCGCGAGCTGGCCGCGCAGCACGGTGAAGCGCGCGCCGGAGAGCTTGGCGCCGGCGTCACCGTCGAGCCAGCCGTGGCGCTCGCCCAGTTCGACGTGGTCCTTCACCGCGAACGCGAACTCGCGTGGCGTGCCCCAGCGGCTGACTTCGACGTTGTCCTTTTCGTCCTTGCCCAGCGGTACTGAGGCATCCGGAATGTTGGGGATGCCCAGCGCGATCTCGGCAAGTTTCGCCTGCACGTCGCCGAGGGCCTGCTCGTTGGCCTTGAGCTTGTCGCCGATGCCGGCGACCTCGGCCATCAGCGGTGCCACGTCCTCGCCTTTCGCCTTGGCCTGGCCGATCGCCCTGGAGCGGGTGTTGCGCAGGTTCTGCAGCTCCTGCGTCTCCATCGCCAACTGCTTGCGCGAACTCTCCAGCGCCTCGACGGCGGCCACGTCCAGCATGTAGCCGCGGGTTTCGGCGAGGCGTGCGGCGGTTTCGGCCAGATGCGAACGCAGCAGGGCGGGATCGAGCATGAGCGAGGTCCAGGTAACGGCTTGAACCGCGAATTATCGCTGCGCGTGGCCGGTGGCCGCAATGAATGCGGCCACGTCCCTGCTTTTGGCGGCCTTCGACTTCCTCGCTCCTCAAAGCCGCGGCCATCCCTGGCCGCACCCCGCGTGCGGCGCTACTCGCCTACGCTCAGGGGGAACGGTTCGACGAGCGCTCGCCGCGACCCAGCCACCACGCCATCGCGGCACCGGCGAGCAGCCAGCCGATCAGTTGCTCGGCCAGGGCGGCGAGCGTGAAATCGAGCGGGAAGCGGTACCAGTTCCAGTACGGGAGCATGCTGCTGAGCCAGGCAAACACGGCCGCCGCAGCGGCAATCGCCACGCGGCGACGGAAGCCCACCACGGCCAGCCCCATGACGAAGGCCAGCGCCAGCGACGCCAGCGTGTCGGATGCCCACTGCCGCCCGATCTGCGGGCCCATCTGCATCATGTCGGTGCCGCGCGGCTGGTACACCACCCAGGCGTACGGCGAGCGCACAGCCTTGATCGAATAGGCGCGCACCACGGCCGCGTCGCCCATCTGCTTGGGATCGAGCGAGGGCAGCAGGTACACCCCTGGTTGATCGCCCAGCCCTTCCTGCAGCCCGCTCAGCGCCGCGTTCTCGTTGAGCGGCTGGTGGATGCCGACACTGCCCAGCCCCAGCGCCATGTGCGCGGCCACGCCCCAGAGGAACATCACGATGCCGCCGATCAGACCCGCCACCAGTACGCGCATGGTTCATCCCTCCCCCGGTTGGTTGAGCCAATCTAGGTCGGGAAAGCGCGTGCGGCAAGGGCGTACGCGGCAGGAGCCCGCTCGCGGGCGATGCTCTTGCGAATCCCGAATCCCGAATCCCGAACCCGAAAGAAAAGCATCGCCCGCGAGCGGGCTCCTACGGATTGCGGGCTTTTTCGCGGGCGGCACGCAGGGCCAGCAGTTTTTCGCGCAGTTGCAGTTCCAGGCCGCGTTCGACCGGTTCGTAGAACACCGTGCCGACGAGCGCGTCGGGCAGGCACTGCTGGTCCAGCGCGATGCCGCCTTCGGCGTCGTGGTCGTACTGGTAGCCCTTGCCGTAGCCGAGGCCCTTCATCAGTTTGGTGGGCGCGTTGCGCAAGTGCATCGGCACTTCCAGCGTGCCGCCCTTGCGTACCGCGTCGCGGGCCTTGTTGTAGGCCATGTAGGCGGCGTTGCTCTTGGGCGAGATGGCCAGCCAGATCGCCAGCTGGGCCAGGCCCAGTTCGCCTTCGGGGCTGCCCAGGCGCTCGTAGGTGTCCCACGCGTCCAGCGCCATGCGCCAAGCGCGCGGCTCGGCCAGGCCGACATCCTCCACCGCCATGCGGGTCATGCGGCGGGCGAGATACAGCGGATCGACGCCGCCATCGAGCATGCGGCACAGCCAGTACACGGCGGCGTCGGGGTCGGACGAGCGCACGGATTTGTGCAGCGCCGAGATCTGGTCGTAGAACTGCTCGCCCTGCTTGTCGAAGCGACGGGTGCGGTCGGCCAGCACCTGGCTCAGCGTGGCCTCGTCGATGGTGCGCTCGTGCGCCAGTTCGGCGGCGATTTCCAGCAGGGTCAGCGCGCGGCGCACGTCGCCATCGGCGGCCTGGGCGATCGAATCGAGCGATTCGTCGGACACCTGCAATTGCAGTTCGCCGAGGCCGCGCTCGCTGTCGGCCAGCGCGCGTTTCAGCGCGGCGATGATGTCGGCGGTGGAAACCGGCTCCAGCACATGCACGCGGCAGCGCGACAGCAGCGCGGAGTTAAGTTCGAACGAGGGGTTCTCGGTGGTGGCACCGATGAAGATGATCACGCCACGCTCGATGTGCGGCAGGAACGCATCCTGCTGGGTCTTGTTGAAGCGGTGCACCTCGTCCACGAACAACACGGTGCGGCGGCCCTGCGCGAAGTTCACCTCGGCCTCGGCCAGCGCCTTGCGCACGTCAGGCAGGCCGGACAGCACGGCGGAGATCGCACGGAAATCCGCCTCGGCGTAACGCGCCACCAGCAGCGCCAGCGTGGTCTTGCCGCAGCCGGGCGGGCCCCACAGCACCATCGAATGGATCTTGCCGGCCTCCAGCGCGCGGCGCAGCGCCTGGTCCGGGCCGACCAGACGCTGCTGGCCGACGATTTCGTCGAGGCTGCGCGGGCGCATGCGTTCGGCCAGGGGCTTGAGCGCGTCGGGCTCGGCGAACAGGCCGGAGCCGGCCGGGGCAACGGGAGGATTCATGCGCCGATGATAAAGCATGCACTCGCGGCACCCGCCTGCCGAAACGCAGTGCATGCCGGTATCATGGCGTCGCCCGCGTTGTCTAGCCGATGCGACCGGGCGTGGCGGGGGACAACCAGAACGTGATCGTGCACGGAATCATTGACCACACCACGAAAACCGGACGCGCGCAGCGGCCCGGCGCCTTGCCGTGCCGGCATGGATGGCCGGGGTGAAGCGGCAGCCCTTGCGCTGCCCGTTGCTGGGCCTGCTGGGAGCGCTGCTGCTGTTGCTCCGGGCTGGCGCGGGCATGGCTGCTCCGGCTTCTCCGGTCGATCCGTGGGCGCCGTTCGAGTCGCCGTGGTTCGACAAGGTATCCAGTGCGGAAGGATTCCCGCCGGCCATCGTCACCGCGCTGGCGCAGGATCGCGAAGGCCTGCTGTGGGTGGGCACGATGGTCGGGCTGGCCCGCTACGACGGCTACCGCACCCAGCTGTTCGACGTCCGCGGCGAACCTGTCAAGGGCCTGCCCGACGCCTACGTGCGCTGCCTGCTGGCCCTGCCCGACGGCGGCATGCTGATCGGCACCAACGCCGGCGGCCTGGTGCGCTTCGATCCGGCGACCAACACCTTCCGCGTCTATCCCGGCGGCCCGGACGGCATCTCCGACCGCAAGATTTTCGCCCTCGCCGACGACCACGCCGGCGGCGTGTGGGTGGCCACCGAACAGGGCCTGGACCATCTCGACCTGCGCAACAACGCGATCCGCCACGTCGACACCGGCAGCGACACCGCGCCGCGCAACTTCAGCGTGATGCAGGACCGTGCGGGCAACCTGTGGCTGGGCAACAACGAGGGCCTGTTCGTGCGGCACGCAGGCAGCGATCGCTTCGAGCGCCCCGCGCCGCCCGGCGACGCCGTGGTGGCCACCGTGCTGGAGAACCAGATCTGGGCCATCGACGAGGACAGCGCCGGGCGCCTGTGGATCGGCAGCGGCCAGGCCGGCGCGGTGTACCGCGGCCCGCACGGAAACTGGCATCCGGTGCCGCAGTTCAGCGGCTATCGCAAGGGCGCCCAGCACGCCACCGTGCGCGACTTCCAAGAGGCCGCGCCGGGCACCATGTGGATCGCCACCGACGGCAGCGGCGTGCTGGCCTACCGCCCCGGCGACGCCTCGCTGCAGCGGATCGAGCACGATCCGGCGGTGCCCTCCTCGCTGCCCGGCGACGCCGTGCGCGCATTACTGCACGACCGCGCCGGCAACCTGTGGGCGGCCACCGACCTGGGCCTGGCCCGCGCCTATCTGGGCGACCGCGGCGCGTTCTCGGTGCTGCCATCGCCGCTGGAATCGAACATGCTCAGCGACACCAGCGTGCGCGGCGTCTACGTGGACAGTCGCGGGCTGGTCTGGATCGGCCTGAGCGCCGGCCGCATCGACGTGATCGATCTGCGCGCCGGGCAGATGCGCCACCTGCGGCTCGGCGGCACGCAGACGCTGCGCGACGTGCAGTCCTTTGCCGAGGCGGCAGACGGCTCGATCTGGGTCGGCACCCAGGGCCTGGCGAAGGTGGACCCGCACACGTTCGAGATCAGCTCGTCGGTGCTGCCCGCACTGGAGAATACGCCGGTGCTGTGCCTGCGCATGGATGGCAACCGCCTGCTGATCGGCACCTACGACGGACTGTTCCGCTACGACACCGGCACCGGCGTGCTGGACCACATCCGGCACGACCCGGACGACCCGACCAGCCTGGTCAGCAACACGGTGCGGCAGATCCTCAAGGTCGGCGACGAATGGTGGTACAGCACCTCGCGCGGCATCAGCATCGCCCCCGACAGCGGCGCCAGCCGCGGCTTCCGCACGCTCACCCATCGCGAGGGCGATCCGGCCAGCCTGCCCGGCGATTCGGTGAGCGCGGCAACGCCCGGCCCGCGAGGGCACCTGTGGGTGAGCACCTCCGGCGGGCTGGCCGAAAGCATCGGCAAGAACCCGTGGCGCTTTTCCAGCATCGGCGTCGCCGAAGGCCTGCTCAGCGACAAGGTCACCAGCGCGCTCAGCGATGGCCTGGGCCACATCTGGGCCAGCACCTCCAGCGGCGTCGCGCGCGTCGATGCCGGCAGCCACGCGGTGCGCAACCTGAGCTCGCGCGACGGCCTGCACATCCGCAGCTACCACTATGCCGACGCCGCCGCCCACGCGCCCGACGGTTCGCTGCTGTTCGGTGGCCTGGGTGGCCTGACGGTGATCCGCCCGGCCATCCAGATCGACGACAACGACGACGCCCCGCTGGCGATCACCCACGCGGTGCTCGGCGCGGTGGCGCTGCCGTTCGGCAAGCTGCCGCATGACGGCGACACGATCACGCTGGACCAGCGCAACCGCAACCTGCGCGTGGACTTTTCCCTGCTGGATTACCGCTCCCCCGGCGAAACCTCGTACAGCTATCGCATGACCGGCCTGGACGACGGCTGGGTCGACATCCCGGCCGGCGCCAAACCCGGCGCGAACTACACCAACCTCGCGCACGGCGACTACGTGCTGTATCTGCGCGCCAGCACGCAGGGCATGTACCCGCGCACGGTCGAAAGCCGCCTGCTCGTGAAGGTCGCCCCCCGCTGGTACGAGACCTGGTACAGCAAGCTGGCAGCGGTCGCGCTGCTGATCGGCCTGGTGGTGCTGCTGGTGCATCTGCGCACGCTCTACCTGCGCCGACAGGCGCTGCAGCTGCAGCGACAGATCAACGAGCACACGCGCGACCTGCGCGCCGCCAACCGGCGCCTGGACGAGCTGGCCAGCACCGACGGGCTCACCGGCATCTACAACCGGCGCCGCTTCCTGGAGCTGGCCCAGGCGGAATGCGAACGGTCGCGCGAGCAATCCATCTGCATCGCGCTGTTCGACCTGGACCGCTTCAAGCAGGTCAACGACATTCACGGCCACCTCGCCGGCGACGCCGTGATCCGCGGCGCGGTGGCGGTGATCCAGCGCCATTGCCGGCAGGGTGACCTGCTCGGACGCTACGGCGGCGAGGAGTTCGTGCTGTGCCTGCCCGACACCAGCGTGGCGCAGGCCAGCGAGATCGCCGAGCGCATCTGCGCGGCCATGGCCGGCACGGCCGTCAGCTATCAGGATCGGCCGATCCAGGTCACGGTGAGCATCGGCGTCACCGCGCTGCGTCAGGGTGAATCCATCGAGCAGTGGCTGTCGCGCGCGGACAAGGCGCTGTACGAGGCCAAGCGCAACGGCCGCAACCGCTACGCGGTAGCCAGCTGACATCCCCGCTCAATCGGCGCCCGCGGTGCCCCGACTCAAGGTGTATTGCCGGTAGATGCCGTAGCCCATGCCGCACAGGCCGGTCAGCGCGGCCGGCACCAGCAGGGCGCGCTCGCCCATGGCGCGGAACAACAGCGCGCCGGCCGTGCCGCCCAGGGTGAAACAGGTCACCACCAGCAGGCACACGCCCACGCGCAGCGCATCCACCGGCAGGCCGCGCATCCGCTGGCCGATGTAGATTCCCAGGTCGGTGAACATGCCGGAGACGTGGGTGGTGCGGAACACCATGCCGCTGTACGTGCTGGCCATGCCGTTCTGCAAACCGATGCCGATCGAGGCCAGGTAGATGCCGGCCGAATCATTGGCATGCAGCAGCGGCACTGCCGCAAACAGCAGCAGCGACTCCAGCACCAGCGCCACGCCGTAGCGGCGGCCGAGTTTCAGCGTCTGCTGCTGCACGATCAATCCGCTGAGCAGCGCACCGAACACGAACGCCGCCACCGACAGGCCCCAATGCACCGCTTCCGGCCCGTCCGCCAGGCCCAGCGATGCACCGAGCAAGGTGGTCGATCCGGTCAGGTTGGTGATCGCCTGGTGGCGAAAGCCCAGATAACCGGCGGCGTTGACGATGCCGGCGATGAACGCCAGCACGCCGCCGCCGATCCACGCCCAGCGCGGCAACTGCCGCAGTACGGCCATCGCCGGCTCAGTCCCGGATCGGCTGGATGCTGATCTGCGGCACGTCGCCGATCACGTCGGCGCCCTCCGGCGGCACGAAGTTGAACGTGCCCGGCGGCAGCACCGGGTTGCGCTGCCACTGCGAGAAGCGGATCTCGGTGGTCGCGCCGAGCTGGTCGCGAAAGGTCATCCGGGCCAGGCCGCTCGCGTCGAAACCGAGGTCGACCCAGGCGAACTGCGCGTCCTTGCTGGTGGAGGTCAGCCGCAACCAGACGAGCCCGTCCTTTTCGCCGCGTTCGCTGGCGTTGAACTCCTTGTCCAGCTGCTTGAGGTCCGTCAGCACGGTCAAGGGACTGTGCGCCTCCTCGGTGCTCTGCCTGCGCACGGTGACCTGCTCCAGCTCCGGGTCGTACATCCAGACCCGGCCGCCGTCGGCGACGATGGTCTGCTTGTACGGCGTGGTGGTGTCCCAGCGGAACTCCCGCGGCGCCTCCAGGGCCAGCGTGCCGGAACTGGTCTTGCTGCCCTGGCCGTTGACGTTGGTCAGCGTCTGGCTGAAATGCCCGGTCAGCGAATGCAGGCCGGTGGCGAATGCATCCAGCCGCGCCCGCGCCGGGCCGGTGGCCGCCTGCGCGAGGCCAGCCACGCCCAGGGCAGACAGGGCGACGATGCAGAGAATGATGCGATTGCGGGTCATGGCCATTTCCGAATGGGTAAAGACAAGTGTGTCATCCACTGGCTTAATCAAAGGCTTCCGCGTCAATCGGGAACCACGTCGAAGGCGACCGACAGGCGGTAGTCGCCGGGAGCGGCCACGAATGGCACCGTGCCATGCCACATCCACGAAGGGAACAGGGTAAGCACGCCCGGCACCGGCTTGACGCAGTGCCCGGGGGGCGATCCGGACGGCAGTTCGTGGCCGAACTTCAACCATCCGCCGCGGTCGTCATCGGACAGCGACGCCGGCACCTCGATGTGACAGGCCGAGGATATCCAGCCCTTGCCGTGGAAATGGCTCGCATGGTGCCCCTGTGACTTCAGCCGCACCGACCACATGCCGCTGAAACGATAGCGGCCGGTGCCGCGCCGCGAAAAGGCGTCGGCACCCGTGGCCATCACCGTCTCCATGTAGCGGCGGATGGCGCCATCGACCGCCGTCGGAAACGCCCGCACCGCCCGATCCGCCGAGGGGCTGCCGGGCCGCAACTCGACCTGCGTGCCGGTGCGCGCCGACTGCGTGGGCGGGTGCGCCTGCAACGGGTCGTGCCGTGCGTGCAGGCTGGCCGCGAGGTCGTGCAGATAATGGTCGAGACTGGCCCAGCCCGGTGGCACGTCGATGCGACAGGAGCGCACCAGCCGCGGGTAGTCGTACAACGCCGGATAGCGCGGATCGCCCAGCGCATGCCACGCCGCGGCCTGCAGTGCGAAGGCGGACACGTCGTTGCGGTCCAGCGCCAGCAGTCGGCCGGCCAGGCTGGCCGCCGCTTCCGGCAGCCCGGCCGCGAGCAGGATGTCGCCGTGCAAGCGGTGCGCCTCCCGGCTGCGCGGCTCCAGTTGCAGCGCGTGGGTGATGAGCGCCAGCGCCCGGGGCGGGTCCAGTTGCAGCGCGCATTCCGCTGCCAGTACGTGCAGCGCGGCGTGCTGCGGGTGCGCTTCGAGCAGCGGCGCAAGCTCGGCGTACGCCCGTTCGGCCGCGCCGGTCTGACGCCACATCCGGGCCTTGATCATGCGCAGCTCGACGCGCGAGCGGGCGTCGCTGCCCGCATCGAGCGCGATGGCCACCGCATCCATGTCGCCGCTGCGCATCCACACCAGTTCGGCCAGCGTGGTATGCGCCGCAAGGTGCTGCGGCGCCGTCGCCACGACCTGACGAAGCTCCGCTTCGGCCTCGACGAACCGATCCTGTTCGAACAGGGCGCGAGCCAGCACGTAATGCACGTGCGGATGGTCGAGCGACTGCGCGAGTGCGCCGCGCGCCGCCACCTCGGCTGCTTCGGGCTGGCCGCTTTCGCCGTGCGCCACGGCAAGCCCCAGCAGCATGCGCCCGTCCCCGGGCGCGGCGGCCATCGCGACTTCGAACGCCGGCACGGCCTGCCGCGGACGCCCCAGCGACAGCAACAGCTGCGCGCGCAACCGCAGCGGCTCGACGACCCGGCAATCCGGCGTCGAGCCGAGGAATCGCTCGACGATCGCCAGCGCGTCCTGCGCGCGGTTTTGCTGGACCAGGCGATGGACGTCGCCGGCCAGCGACGCCCACGCGGCATCGTTCCCATCGTGTTGCGGCAAGTTCGACACCATGACCGACGTACGCGTCCAAGAGCAATCATGAAGGCCGTCGCGCGTCCGATCCACGGACCCGGCGTGCGCGGCAGGAGCGCATCATGCCGGTTTTGCGCCGGCAGCGGGATACCGGATCAATCCTTGGGCGGCGGCGGCGCCAGCACCTCGCGGTTGCCGTTGTGCTGCGGCGCGCTGACCACGCCGTCGGCCTCCATCTGCTCGACCAGTCGCGCGGCGCGGTTGTAGCCGATGCGCAGATGCCTTTGCACGCCCGAGATCGAGGCGCGGCGCGTCTGCGTGACCACCGCCACGGCCTTGTCGTAGAGCTGGGTGTCGGCGTCGCCGCCTTCCTCGCCGTCCTGCGGCAGGCCGGAGTCATTGATGAACTTGCCATCGCCGGTGGCCTGCACTTCCTCCAGCACGCCTTCGATGTAGTCGGGCCCGCCCTGCGACTTCAGCCAGGCGACCACGCCGTGCACCTCGTGGTCGTCGACGAAGGCGCCGTGCACGCGCTCGGGCGTGGCGGTGCCCGGCGGCAGGTAGAGCATGTCGCCGTGGCCCAGCAGCGCTTCCGCGCCGGACTGGTCGAGAATCGTGCGCGAGTCGATCTTGCTCGATACCTGGAACGCGATGCGGGTGGGGATGTTGGCCTTGATGAGGCCGGTGATTACGTCCACCGACGGGCGCTGGGTAGCCAGGATCAGGTGCACGCCGGCGGCACGCGCCTTCTGCGCCAGGCGCGCGATCAGCTCCTCGACCTTCTTGCCGACGATCATCATCATGTCGGCGAATTCGTCGATGAACACCACGATGTTCGGCAGCGGCTCCAGCGGGTCGGCCGCCAGGCCCGGCATGTCCGGGTTGGGCCGGAACAGCGGGTCGAGCAACGGCTGGCCGGCGTTCTCGGCGTCCTTCACCTTCTTGTTGAAACCGGACAGGTTGCGCACGCCGACCGCGGCCATCAGCTTGTAGCGGCGCTCCATCTCGGCCACGCACCAGCGCAGCGCATTGGCGGCCTCCTTCATGTCGGTGACCACCGGCGCCAGCAGGTGCGGGATGCCCTCGTACACCGAGAGCTCCAGCATCTTCGGGTCGATCATGATCATGCGCACGTCTTTGGGGCTGGCCTTGTACAGCAGGCTCAGCACCATCGCGTTGACCGCCACCGACTTGCCCGAACCGGTGGTGCCGGCCACCAGCAGGTGCGGCATCTTGGCCAGGTCCACCACCACCGGCTTGCCGCCGATGTCCTTGCCCAGCGCCAGCGCCAGCGGCGAGCGCGCCTGGTCGTACTTGTCCGAACGCAGGATCTCGGACAGGTAGACGATCTGCTTGCGCGTATTGGGGATCTCCAGCCCGATCACGTTCTTGCCGGGGATCACGTCGACCACGCGCACGCTCACCACCGACAGGCCGCGGGCGATGTCCTTGTCCAGGCTCGACACCTGCGAACCGCGCACGCCGGGCGCCGGCTCCATCTCGAAACGGGTGATCACCGGCCCCGGATAGGCGCCGACCACCTTCACGTCGATCTTGAAATCCTTCAGCTTGAATTCGACCTGGCGCGAGAGGACTTCCAGCGTTTCCTCGGTATAGCCCGGCCCCTGCTCCGGCGCTTCGTCCAGCAACGACAGCGGCGGCAGTTCACCCGGCGCGGCGGCGCCGGCGAACAGCGGGATCTGCGTCTCCAGCCGCGCGCGCTCGCTCTTGGTCACCGGCGCGGGCGCCGCCTCGATGCGCACCGGTTCGCGCCGGGCCTGCTTCACCGCGTCGGCCTTCTTGATCACCTCGCGCTCGCTGCGCGCCTGGCGCGCGGCCAGCAGTTGCGGTGCCTCGCGCAGCTTGCCGCGCAGCCAGGCGGCCAGCTGCAGCACGGCCTGGCCGGTCCAGTCCATCACGCCGAACCAGGACAGCCCGGTGGCCAGCGTCACCGCAATCAGGAACAGCGCCAGCAGCAGCAACGGCGCGCCGGTGGACCCGAACGCCGACAGCACCGCATGGCCCACCCACACGCCGATGATGCCGCCCACGCCCTGCGGCTGCACCGGCTCCTGCGCGAAGTTCAGATACAGCAGCGCCGGCCCGGTGATGAAGAAGAACACGAAGCCGACCAGCCGCAATGCCGGTTCCCACGGGTGCTGCGGTTGCTGTCCGCGCTGGCGCAACACCTGCACGCCGAGCAGCAACAGCAGCAACGGGAAGCAGTACGCCACCAGGCCGAAGATCCAGCGCAGCAGGTCGGCCACGTAGGCACCGACGGTGCCGCCGAAGTTGCGCGCATGCTCCAGCTGGCCGGCATTGGTCCAGCTGGGGTCATGCGGGTCGTAGCTGAACAGGCATACCAGGAGGTACACCGCCAGCGGCAGCAGCAGCAGGGCGCCGGCTTCGCGCAGCCGGCGTTTCAACTCATCGCTGAGGCCTGCCTTGGGTTGTTGCCTTGCGTTCGCGCCGCGCGCCACCCGGGGTGCCCCTTTCTTCGTGACCAGGGTCAGAGCATACCTTGCAGCGCCGGATGTACCAGCTTGCCGCCGTCGATGTTGATGCCGACCTTGAGCGGCTCGAACTCGCGCCACGCGTTGCCGCCGGCCAGGCGCTGCACGTACGGCAGGATCGCCGCGGAGATCGCCACCGACGAGGTCTGCGGCACCGCGCCGGGCATGTTGGTGACGCAGAAGTGGGTAACGCCGTGCACGTCGTAGGTGGGGTGCTCCCAGGTGGTCGGCCGGGAGGTCTCGAAGCAGCCGCCCTGGTCGATCGCGATGTCCACCAGCACGCTGCCCGGCTCCATCGACTTGACCATCGCCTCGGTCACCACGTGCGGCGCCTTGGCGCTGGGGATCAGCACGGCGCCGACGACCAGGTCGGCGTCGCGCACCTCCTCGGCCACCGAGGATTCATAGGCGTACAGCGCGGTGACGTTCGGGCCCAGCGCCATCATCTCGGCCAGGCGATCCTGGCGCTTGTCGAACACCACCACGTTGGCGCCGGCCTGCGCCGCCAGCGCCGCAGCATTGCCGCCGGCCGCGCCGGCACCGAGCACCACCACCTTGCCGCGCGGGGTCGAGGCCATGCCGCCGAGCAGCTTGCCCTTGCCGCCCTGCGGACGATGCAGCAGCGTGGTGCCGCACTGGGTGGCGATGCGCCCGGCAATCACCGACATCGGGTGCAGCAGCGGCAGGCCGCCGTGATCTTCCACCGACTCGAACGCCACGCCGGTCAGGCCGATGTCGAGCAGGCTGCGGGTCAGCGCCGGCTCCGCCGCCAGGTGCAGATAGCAGAACAGCAAGTGGTGCTTCTTCAGCAGGGCCAGGTCGCCGGCGATCGGCTCCTTCACCTTGACGATCAGTTCGCCCGCCTCGTACAGCGCGGCGGCATCGGCCACGATCTTGATGCCGGCGTTGACGTACGCCTCGTCCGAAAAACCGCTCTTCAGGCCGGCCCCGGCCTGGATGAACACCTCGTGGCCGCGACGCACCAGGTCGGCAGCAGCGGCGGGAACAAGGGCGACACGACCTTCGAGGGTCTTGGTTTCGGAGGGGATACCGATACGCATGGCAAAAGAATCCTGTGGGAACACGTGGAAAGTCCATCGCGCAACTGCCGCGGTGGTGTCGTTGATCTGCCGGCGACTTGAATCAGCCACGCGGATTCCCCATTCTCCGGGGGTCGCATTCGTTGTTGCCACCTGCAGGCCCGGTTTCGGTGAAACCCCGGCTGCAGCTGCAGCGAATAGCCGCTCAAGCCACCAGCAAACCCAAGGATTATACCTGCCATGCCCACCCCCAAGCACAGCCGCCTGCTGATCCTCGGCTCCGGTCCTGCCGGCTACACCGCCGCGGTGTACGCCGCCCGCGCCAATCTCAAGCCGACCATGATCACCGGCCTGCAGCAGGGCGGCCAGCTGATGACCACCACCGACGTGGACAACTGGCCGGGCGACGTCGAGGGGCTGCAGGGTCCGGCGCTGATGCAGCGCATGGCCGAGCACGCCGAGCGCTTCCACACCGAGATGATCTTCGACCACATCCACACCGCCGACCTCAAGCAGCGCCCGTTCCGGCTGGTCGGCGACTCCGGCGAGTACACCGCCGATGCGCTGATCATCAGCACCGGCGCCACCGCGAAGTACCTGGGCATCGCCAGCGAGGAGAAGTTCAAGGGCAAGGGCGTGTCGGCCTGCGCGACCTGCGACGGCTTCTTCTTCCGCGACCAGGACGTGGTGGTGATCGGCGGCGGCAACACCGCGGTCGAGGAAGCGCTGTACCTGGCCAACATCGGCCGCAAGGTCTACCTGGTGCACCGCCGCGACAAGCTGCGCGCGGAGAAGATCATGCAGGACAAGCTGTTCGAGAAGGAGGCCGCGGGCAAGATCGAGCTGGTCTGGAACCACACCATCGACGAGGTGCTCGGCGACGACACCGGCGTCACCGGCGTGCGCGTGAAGGACGTCAACTCCGGCGCCACCCGCGACATCGCGGCCACCGGCTTCTTCGTGGCGATCGGCCACACCCCGAACACCGGCATCTTTGCCGGCCAGCTGGACATGCACGACGGCTACATCCGCATCCACAGCGGCCAGAACGGCATGGCCACGATGACCTCGATCCCCGGCGTGTTTGCCGCCGGCGACGTCGCCGACCACGTCTATCGCCAGGCGATCACCTCCGCCGGCTTCGGCTGCATGGCCGCGCTGGACGCCGAACGCTGGCTCGACCAGCAGACGCCGGCGGGCTGACCTGCCCGCAGGAGCCCGCTCGCGGGCGATGCTTCTGGCCGGGATTGAAAAAAACAGAAGCATCGCCCGCAAGCGGGCTCCTGCGGCACCTGCCGAGTCATGCACATCCGCTTCCACGACGCGATCGCCGAACTGCCTGCCGCGGCGTGGGACGATTTGCGCGGCGGGGCGAATCCGTTCGTGTCGCACGCGTTCCTGCATGCGCTGGAAGACACCGGCTGCATCCGTCCCGACTGGGGCTGGCAGGCACACCACCTGGGCCTGTACGACCACGATCGCCTGGTGGCCGCCGCGCCGCTGTACCTGAAAGGCAACTCGCACGGCGAGTTCGTGTTCGACTGGAGCTGGGCCAGCGCGTGGGAGCGCGCCGGCGGCGAGTACTACCCGAAGCTGCTCTGCGGCGTGCCCTACTCGCCGGTGCGCGGCCCGCGCCTGCTGGCCGACACGCCAGCGCTGCGGCAGGCGCTGGTCGAGGCGATGCGCGCCGAGGCGAAGCGGCTGGGGCTGTCCTCGGTGCACGCGAACTTCCTGCTGGCCACGGAGGCGCCGGCCTTCGGCGACGACTGGCTGGCCCGCTCGGACGTGCAGTTCCACTGGCACAACCGCGACTACCGCCACTTCCCGGATTTCCTCGCCGCGCTGACCCACAAGAAGCGCAAGAACATCCTGCGCGAACGCACCCAGGTCGCCGCCAGCGGGTTGGCGGTCGAATGGCGCAGCGGCGACACGCTCGACGAGCACGAGTGGAATCGCGTGCACGCGCTGTACGAAGCCACCTTCGACGACAAGGGCAACCACGCGGTGCTGACCGTCGCCTTCTTCCGGCAGCTCGGCGAACTCGGTCCGCTGGCACAGCTCGCGCTGGCCCGCGCGGGCGGCGAGATCGTGGCGATGGCGTTGTTCGTGCAGGGCGACGGCGTGCTCTACGGTCGTTACTGGGGCAGCATGGTCGACGTGCCCGGGCTGCATTTCGAACTCTGCTATTACCGCGGCATCGAGTACGCCATTGCGCAACGACTGCACCGCTTCGAGCCCGGGGCGCAGGGCGAGCACAAGCTGGCACGCGGCTTCCTGCCCGCGCGCACGCAGTCGCGCCACTGGCTCGCCCACCCGGGCTTCCGCGCGGCGGTGGCCAGCGCGCTGGCGCGCGAGGCACCGGCGGTGGATGCCTACGCGGAAGAATTGCGGCAACACAGCCCGTACGCGCAGCACGACGAGGCTGCGCCATGATCCGCCTGCCCCTGCTCGATGCCGACGCGCCGGAGCGCTTTCCCGATCCGTCCCGCGCACTGGCCGAACCGAACGGCCTGCTTGCCTTCGGCGGCGACCTGTCGCCAGGCCGGCTGCTGGCCGCCTACCGGCAAGGCATCTTCCCCTGGTTCGGCGAGGGCGAACCGATCCTGTGGTGGTCGCCCGACCCGCGCTGCGTGTTTCGCACCGACGCGTTGCGGCCGAACCGCAGCCTGCGTCGCCAGCTCGCCGGCAAGCGCTGGCGGGTGACGATCGACCGGGCGTTCGAGGCGGTGATCCGCGGTTGCGCGGCGCCGCGCGACAACAGCTCGGGCAGTTGGATCGTACCGGCCATGATCGACGCCTACCTCCACCTGCACCAGCTCGGTTACGCGCACAGCGTGGAGACCTGGGACGGCGAGCGCCTGGTCGGCGGCGTCTACGGCCTGTCTGTCGGCAAGCTGTTTTGCGGCGAGTCGATGTTCAGCGCCGAGAGCGGTGGTTCGCGGGTGGCACTGATCGCGCTGGCGCGGCTGCTGCACGAACAGGGCTGCCCGCTGCTCGATGCGCAGGTAGCCAACGCCCACACGCTGAGCCTGGGTGCGTTCGAGATGGCGCGCGCGGACTACCTGGCGCAGGCCGGCACGCTGGCCGCGCAGCCTGGGCGGGTCGGCAGCTGGACCGATCTCGGTCCGCGGCTGTGGCAGCCCGGCACGACTTTCAGCTAGCGCGCGCGGCGTACTTGCGCGCCACGTAGTCGTCGAGGATGTCGACGAACTCGTTGGCGATGTTGTCGCCGCGCAGCGTCATCGCCTTCTCGCCGTCGATGAACACCGGCGCGGCCGGCGCCTCGCCGTTGCCCGGCAACGAGATGCCGATGTTGGCGTGCTTGGATTCGCCCGGCCCGTTGACGATGCAGCCCATCACCGCCAGGGTGAGGTTCTCCACGCCGTCGTATTTCACCCGCCACAGCGGCATCTGCTCGCGCACGTGTTCCTGCACGGTCTTGGCCAGTTCCTGGAAGAACTCGCTGGTGGTGCGCCCGCAACCCGGGCAGGCGGTGACCAGCGGCGTGAACGAGCGCAGACCCATCGTCTGCAACAGCTCCTGCGCCACGATCACCTCGCCGGTGCGCGAGGCACCGGGTTCGGGCGTGAGCGAGATGCGGATGGTGTCGCCGATGCCCTCCTGCAGCAGCACCGCCAGCGCAGCGGCCGAGGCGGTGATGCCCTTCGAACCCATGCCGGCCTCGGTCAGGCCCAGGTGCAGCGCGTAGTCGCCGCGCGCGGCGATGTCGCGGTACACGGCGATCAGCTCCTGCACGCCGGAAACCTTGCATGAAAGGATGATGCGCTCGCGCGGCAGGCCGAGCTCCTCGGCACGCGCGGCCGAATCCAGGGCGGAACGGATCAAGGCTTCGCGCGCCACGTGCGCGGCATCCCACGGGTCGGCGCGCCGCGCATTCTCGTCCATCAGCGCGGCCACCATGGACTGGTCCAGCGAACCCCAGTTGGCGCCGATGCGCACCGGCTTGCCGTAGCGCAGCGCCTTCTCGATGATCGAGGCGAACTGGCTTTCGTGCTTCTTGCCGAAACCGACGTTGCCGGGGTTGATGCGGTACTTCGCCAGCACCTCGGCGCAGGCCGGTTCGCGCTCCAGCAACTGGTGGCCGTTGTAGTGGAAGTCGCCGATGATCGGCACGTCCACGCCCATCATCGCCAGCCGCTCGGCGATGCGCGGCACCGCGGCCGCGGCGGCTGGCGTGTTCACCGTGATGCGCACCAGCTCGGAGCCGGCGCGGGCCAGCTCGGCGATCTGTTTCGCGGTGCTGGCCGGGTCCTCGGTGTCGGTATTGGTCATCGACTGCACCACGATCGGGGCGCCGCCGCCTACCTTGACCTTTCCCACCTGCACGCCCACGCTGGCGCGGCGCGGCGCGGGCGCCGCCGGACGGGGTTGTTGCGAAACGATCTCACTCATGGATTCAACCGGAATGTCTGGTCGCGGCAGGCCGCGACTGAAGATGCCAAGGATACTCGCCCGACCGGTAGCGCCGGCCTCCGCCGCGATGACGTGGACGGAATGCCGCAGTTGCTTGATCGAGGTCAGCACTTCGCCGCATGCTTGCCGCCAAAATGCCCCGCTGTCCAGCCGGAAAAGCCGATGCCGAACACCGAATACTACAACGACAAGGTCGTCCGCCAGTTCCTGCTCGCGGCCGCCGTATGGGGCATCATCGGCATGTCCGTCGGCGTCTATGCCGCCGCCGAACTGATGTGGCCGGTGCTCAATTTCAACGTGCCGTGGCTGACCTTCAGCCGCATCCGGCCCGACCACACCTTCGGCGTGATCTTCGCGTTCGGCGGCTCGGCGCTGATGGGCACCTGCTATTACGTGGTGCAGCGCACCGGCCACGCGCGGCTGGCTTTCAGGAAGCTCGCCGCATTCACCTTCTGGGGCTGGCAACTGGTCTGCGTGCTGGCGATGACCACGATGCCGCTGGGGCTGACCCAGAGCAAGGAATACGCCGAGCCTGAATGGTTCATCGACATCCTGATCGCGGTGGTCTGGGTGAGCTTCGGCGTGGTGTTCTTCGGCTCGCTGGCGCGCCGGCGGATCAAGCACATCTACGTGGCGAACTGGTACTACGGCGCCTTCATCATCGCGGTGGGCCTGCTGCACATCGTCAACAACCTGGCCATCCCGGTCTCGCTGACCAAGTCGTACTCGATCTACTCCGGCGTGGTCGATGCGATGGTGCAGTGGTGGTACGGCCACAACGCGGTGGCGTTCTTCCTCACCGCCGGCTTCCTCGGCATGATGTACTACTTCGTGCCGCGGCAGGCCAAGCAGCCGCTGTGGAGCTACCGCTTCTCGATCGTCAATTTCTGGGCGCTGATCTCGGTCTACATGTGGGCCGGCGCGCACCACCTGATGTATACCGCCCTGCCCGACTGGGTGCAGTCGGTGGGCATGGCGTTCTCGCTGGTGCTGCTGATGCCGAGCCTGGGCTCGGCGGCGAACGGCCTGCTCACCTTCAACGGCGTGTGGCATCGCCTGCGCACCGATCCGGCGGCCAAGTTCATGGTGCTGTCGCTGGTGTTCTACGGCGCCTCCACCTTCGAAGGCTCGATGATGGCGATCAAGACGGTGAACTCGCTGTCGCACTACACCGACTGGACCATCGCCCACGTGCACTCCGGCTCGCTGGGCTGGGTGGCGATGATCACCATCGGTTCGCTCTACGCGATGGCGCCGCGTGCGCTGGGCCGGCCGGAGATGCACTCGCGCCAGGGCATGGAGCTGCACTTCTGGCTGCACATCATCGGCACCCTGCTGTACGTGGGCTCGATGTGGACCGCCGGCGTCACCGAGGGCCTGATGTGGCGCGCCACCAACCCGGACGGCGCGCTGACCTACGGCTTCCTCGACAGCCTGCTCGCGATCAAGCCGATGTACCTGATCCGCTGGGCCGGCGGCGTGTTCATCCTGTCCGGCATGTGGGTGATGGCGTGGAACCTGTGGCACACCGCCGCCGATGCCCGCGCGCGCCTGATCAAGCCGATCCCGGTGCCGATTCCCGAGCCGGCGCCCCACCAGGTGCCCGCTCCCCTGCCGGCAAGTGCCGGCTGAGGAAGAGATCAACATGGCCTACAAACATTTCGAAGCGATCGAGAAGCACGCCGGCCTGCTCGGCATCGGCATCGCGATCATGGTCTCGCTGGGCGGGCTGGCGGAGATCACCCCGCTGTTCATGGAGGCGCACTCGGTGAAGGCGCCGCCGGGCGTGCATCCGTACGAGCCGCTGCGCCTGATCGGCAAGGACGTCTACGTGCGCGAAGGCTGCTACCTGTGCCACTCGCAGATGATCCGCGCGCTGCGTTTCGAGACCGAGCGCTACGGCCACTTCTCCACCGCGGCCGAGTCGGTCTACGACCGTCCGTTCCAGTGGGGCTCCAAGCGCACCGGCCCGGACCTGGCGCGGGTGGGCGGCAAGTATTCCGATGCATGGCAGCGTCTGCACCTGATGGACCCGCGCCAGGTGGTGCCGCAGTCGAACATGCCCGGCTATCCGTGGCTGGCGCACAACACGATCAGCGCCGAGGACGTGCAGGCACGCATGCGCACGCTGCGCAAGCTGGGCGACCCGTATACCGACGCGCAGATCGCTGCCGCGCCCGAGGCCGTCAAGGGCAAGACCGAGATGGACGCGCTGATCGCCTACCTGCAGGGCCTGGGCATCGCCAATGAGCCGGCCCCGCCGGCAGCCAAGCCGGCGACCACCGACGGCGTCGCGGGAGCCACGCCATGACGCCGATGAGCCCGGTCTGGGGCCACGTTGCAGGGGTATTCATCATCCTGATGCTGGTGACCTTCATCGGTATATGGATCTGGGCCTGGCGCAAGCGCCACCAGGCCACGTTCGACCGCATGGCACGCCTGCCGCTCGAACAAGACGAACAATCCGACAGCGATGTCGATGCCAAGGAGGATCGCCCATGAGCACCGGCTGGTCGTTGTGGGTCATGTTCCTGGTGGTGCTCAACCTGGGCATCACCTTCGGGCTGTTCCTGTGGGCGCCGCGGGCCAAGATCCCGACCCGCCCCGATGGCACCACCGGGCACGTGTGGGCGCACGGCACCATCCTGGAAGGCCTCAAGAACCTGCCCACGTGGTGGATCGTGTTCTCCGGCTCGATGTTCGCCGCGGCGTTCATCTACCTGTTCCTGTTCCCCGGCTTCGGCAACCACAAGGGTGCGCTGGGTTGGACCTCGCACGGCCAGCTGGCGCGTGAAGTGGCTGCCAACGAGGCCAGGCTGGACCCGCTGCTGGACCGCTTCCGCCTGTACACGGTGGAGCAGCTGGCCGGCGACCCGCAGGCGCAGCAGATGGGCAAGGTGCTGTTCGAGGACAACTGCGCCGCCTGCCACCAGCGCAGCGGCAAGGGCAACATCCTGGTCGGCGCACCCAACCTCACCGACGGCGACTGGCTGTACGGCGGCACCGGCAAGGACATCACCACCTCGATCCACGACGGTCGCAGCGGCGTGATGCCGCCATGGGCGAGCCTGGGCGCGGACAACGTGAAAAACCTCGCCCAGTACGTGCTGAGCCTGTCCGGCGCCCCGCACGACGCGGCCAAGGCGGCAGCCGCCAAGCCGCTGTTCTCCACCTGCGCCGCCTGCCACGGCGCCGAGGGCAAGGGCAACCCGGCGCTGGGTGCGCCGAACCTCACCGACCACGTCTGGCTGTACGGCGGCACCCCGGCCGATATCGAGCAGACCATCGGCAACGGTCGCCAGGGCCACATGCCGTCGTGGAGCACGCGGCTGAGCGAAGACCAGATCCACGTCATCGCCGCCTACGTCTACCACCTGTCGCACCCGGTCGATGAAGACCAGCCATGACATCGGCGTCCGCACGGCATCGGCCTGGTATCGCCAGCCGGTGCTGTGGCTCGGAGCATTCATCTTCGTCGCCTCGCTGGCCGGCTGCGCATGGCTCATCGTGGTCAGCGTCCGCTACGCCGACACGCCGCTGACCACCAGCTCGCACGCGGTATTCGGGGTGCCGGTCGCCTCGCACAGCGCGCCACCGCCATCCACCGCCCCTCCCTCGCGCAAGCCATGAACAGCGCGGCGACATGGGCCGATCCCCGGCTCGCCGCCCAGGTGCTGCGCGAGCGACGCGACGGCTTGAGCGAGATCGCCCTGCGCGTCGAGGCGCTGGACGATCCCCGCCGGCTGCTCTGGCTGGAGCAGCGCATCAACGCGCTTGCCGGCGTGCGCCGGGTCAGCGTCGACCGCGCCGCGCGGCGCATGCGGGTGGTCTGGGACACCCGGCGCACCACCCTGCCCACCCTGCTGGAGAACTTCGCCGCCGCCGGCTGTCAGGCGCGCCCGCTGCGCCTGGACGAAGTGGAAGACGTCCGCGCCGCCGAGATGCACGATGCGCTGAAGCGCATGCTGGTGGCCGGCATGTGCGCGATGCAGGTGATGAGCTACGCCCTGGTGATCTACCTCGGCGTGGTCGACTTCGTCGATTTCAGCACGCGCAACCTGTTCCGCTGGCTTGGCCTGCTGACCACCATCCCGCTGGTGGCCTATTCGGCGCAGTCGTTCTTCCGCGGCGCCGCAGAGGAACTGCGCGGCCGCCGCCTCGGCATCAACCTGCCGGTGGCGCTGGCAATCGCGCTGGTGTTCGCGGCCAGCGTGATCAACACGCTGCGCGGCAGCGGCGAGGTGTATTTCGATTCGGTCAGCATGTTCGTGTTCCTGCTCCTGGTCGGGCGCTACATCGAACTGCGCTCGCGCCATCGCGGCGACGCCGGCGGCGATGCCTTGCTGGATGCCACGCCGCTGCTGGCGCAGCGCCGCCGTGCCGATGGCGAACTGGAAACCGTGCCCGCGATGACCCTCGCCAGCGGCGACTGCGTGCACATCGACGACGGGGGCACCGTGCCGGCCGATGGCGTGCTGGAAAGCGCCGTGGTCGAGGTGGACGAAGCGCTGCTCTCCGGCGAATCGCGCCCGCAACGGCGCCAGCGCGGCGAGCGTCTGGTGGCCGGCAGCGTGCTGCTGACCGGGCCGGCGCAGCTGCGCGTGGAACATGGCGGCGCGCAGACCAGCGTGGCGCGGCTCGGCGCGCTGGCCGCGCGCGCGCGCCAGGCCCGCGCGCGAATCGCCGGCAGCGATCGCGAAGTCACCCGCTTCGTGCGCCGGGTGCTGGTGCTTACCGTGGTAACCGCGCTGGGCTGGCTGCTGGTCGACCCCTCACGCGCGTTCGACGCGGCCATCGCCGTGCTGGTGGTGGCTTGCCCCTGCGCCTTCGCGCTGACCGTGCCGGTGACGCTGACCCGGGCGCTGGGCCGGCTTGCCCACCGCCACGTGTTGGTCACCGATGGCAGCGCCCTGCTCGCGCTGGCCGGCGTCGACCGTGCCCTGTTCGACAAGACCGGCACACTCTCCACGCCGCACCTGGATGACGAGGCGGTCGAACCGCTGCGCGGCGACAGCCGCGAGCAGGTGTTGGCCTGGGCCCTGGCGCTGGCCCGCGCCAGCTCGCATCCGCTGGCCCGCGCGCTGAGCGCCGCGGCGCGCCCGCGCGGCGTCACACCGGCGGCACAGGACGTGCGCGTGCACCTGGCCGCAGGTATCGAAGGCCACGTCGGCGACCGCGCGCTGCGATTGGGCCGCGCCCGCTACGCGCTGGGCGACGCGCATTACGATCCGCGGCTGGCCAGCGCGGCCATGGTGCTGGCCGACCAGCACGGCGCGCTGGCCCGCTTCGGCTTCCAGGAACGCCCGCGCGAGGATGCCGCCGCCACGCTGGCACGGCTGCGCGAGGACGGCATCGACGTGTGCATGGCCAGCGGCGACAGCGCCGATCGCGTCGCCGCGCTGGCCACCCGGCTCGGCATCGACGACTGGCATGCGCGGCAGCTGCCGGCCGACAAGCTGGCCCTGCTGCAATCCCTGCAGGCCGACGGCCACCGCGTGCTCGCCGTCGGCGACGGCAGCAACGACGCCCCGCTGCTGGCGGCGGCCGACGTCTCCGCCGCGCTGTCCAGCGGCACCGACCTGGCCCAGGCCCAGGCCGACCTGCTGCTGCTCGACGGCCGCCTGCAAGGCCTGCTGCACGCGCACGCGATCGCCGTGCAGATGCGGCGGGTGATCGCGCAAAGCCGCCGCTGGGCGCTGGGCTACAACCTGTTCGCCGTGCCGTTCGCGGCGTTCGGCCTGGTGTCGCCGTGGCTGGCCGCCATCGGCATGTCGCTGAGCTCGCTGATGGTGGTGCTCAACGCCATGCGCGTCGGCCGCGAACACGCGCACGACGCCAACCCCGGCCGCGCCGACCGCACCGCCGAGGCGGCGGCATGAACGTCCTGCTGGTGCTGATCCCTGTCACCCTGGTGGTGATCGGCGTGGCCGTGGCGCTTTTTTTCTGGGCCGTGAACCACCAGCAATTCGACGACCTCGACAGCCCCGGCGTGCTGCCGCTGATGGACGATCAGCCCGCGCCGGCCGAAGACCCCGAGAATCCACCCACGCCCCCGTAGGAGCCCGCTCGCCGGGAATCGGGAATCGGGATTCGGGATTCGGGATTCGGGATTCGCAAAAGCTCAAGAGCGTCGCCCACGGGTGCGACGCGTCCACGCGTAGGGCGGGCATGGCCCGCCGGCCTTGCACGGCGCCGACGACAAAAGCCGGCGGGCCGTGCCCGCCCTACGTCGATCGCCGGCGCAGCGCGGCTTGCAGCAGACGGCGCTGGATGCGCTCGGGCAGGCCCTTGGGCGCATCCAGGCCCATGCGCGCCAAGGCTGCGCCTTCATCCTCCATCGCCTCGCCGGGACGCACCGCGGCGCGCAGCACTTGCCAGCGGCCGCGCCAGCGACTGCTGCGCGACTGCAGCCATTCCAGCGCCGGCAACAGGCGCTGTTCGACCTCGTCGAAATCGCTGCCGAAGGGGAACACCGGCAGTTGGCCCTTGCGCCGGAATGGCATCAGCGATTCGTGCAGTGCATCGGGCTGGTGCCGGCGCCAGGCATCGGGTATGGCGAAATCCGCCGCCAGCTTGCCGCGCGATTTCGCCTCCGCGCACAGCGCGTCCAGAAAGCGCGCATCGCAGATCGACAGCATCGCCTCGATGCATTCGCTGTCGCTCTTGCCGCGCAAGTCGGCGACGCCGTATTCGGTGACCACGATGTCGCGCAGGTGGCGCGGGATCGTGGTCTGGCCGTAGCTCCAGCGGATCGTGCTCTCGATGCCGCCGCGATGGCGGCGGGTGGCGCGCAGCAGCAGCACCGAGCGCGCGCCCGGCAGCTCGTGCGCCATCGCCACGAAGTTGTACTGGCCGCCGACGCCGCTGACCACCGCGCCGTCCTCCAGCGTATCGGACACCGCCGCACCGAGCAGGGTCGCCATCATGCAGGTGTTGAAGAAACGCGCGTCGCGTCGCTGCAGCGTGGCCAATGCCTGTTGGTCGCCGTACAGCTGGTTGACGTTGGACACCGCGCACATGTCGATCGCGTCCGGGTCGCTCGCCTCGGTGGCGGCCAGCCATTCGTACAGGTCGCGCGAACCGAGGAAGAATGCGCCGCGCAGGTAATGACCGCCGGGCGTGCCCGGATTCAGCCGGCCGGACAGCGAGGCGCGCTCCAGCGCAAGGTTGTCCCAGCTGCGCCGCTTCAGGATGCCGCCGCGCTGCAGGTGCATGAAGCCGTCCATCACCATCTCGCTGGCGCCGTACAAGCCGGTCCCCAATGGTGCAAGGCCACCGAGCGCGCCTGCCTGCGCATGGGTGCTGCCGGCCGGGTCCAGCGCCACCAGCATGCAGCGCCAGGCGGTGTTCTGCTGCTGGCGCAGCAGCAAGGCCTTGACCAGGGCGTCGGACAACGCGCCGATGCCGATCTGCAGGCAGCCGCCGTCGCGCACCAGGCTGCTGGCGTGCAGGCCGATCGCATATTCGGCCAGGTCGATCGGCAACCGCGGCAGCGCGAACAGGCGCGGCGAGGATTCCGGCTGCAGCTCCACGTCGAAGTAATCCGCCGGCACCTCGGCATCACCGCCCAGCCACGGCAGGTCGGGATGCACCACCGCCACGCACAGCGGCCGGCGTGCGCCTGCCAGCTGCAACTGGCGCAGGAAATCCAGGGTCAGGTCGGGGTTGCACGAGAGGCTGTAGCGCACACCCTCGGCGGTTTCGCGGCGTGCGACCAGTTGCACCAGCAGGTTGATGTCCTGCAACGCCAGGTCGCGCGCCACATGGGTGTAGTTCTGGCTGATGTAGTTGCGCTGCGCACTGCCCGAATGCAGCAGCGCGCCACTCTGCAGGTAGAACTCGTGCACCACGACGTTTGGCGGCAAGGCATCGCGCGCCTCGTCCAGGGCGTACTGCGGGTCGACCGCGTCGGCGCCGAAATGGCGATCGAGGAACGGCAGCAGGAAGCGCCGCTGCAGCCCCGCCTTCGGCTGCGGCCGGGTCAGCGACAGCGCGGTGTACAGGCGCATCGAACGCGTCGGGTCGCCGGCGGTGAGCCGGTACAACGCGTTGAGCAGGCCGTGCGGCTTGCCCAGGCCCAGCGGCGCGGCGATGCGCAGATCCGGCCCCAGCGCATCGGCGAGGTCGTGGGCGCAAGCGTCGGTGTCGCTGTAGCGCGGCTTGGCGGGCATCCTCCGATCATGCCAGAAGCCGCCGCCACGGCGCATCGACATCCCCATCGCCTACACTCGATGCATGCCCGACCCCTTGTCGCCGTCGTCGTCCTCGTCCAGTCGCCTGCTGGCGCAGCAAGCGCTGAGCCGCGCTGCCGGGGCACCGTTGCTCAGCGGCAACGCGGTGGACCTGCTGATCGATGCGGCAGCCAACTATGCCGCGTGGCTGGAAGCGATCCGCGGCGCGCGCCAGCGGGTGCTGCTGGAAAACTACATGGTGCGCGACGACGTGGTGGGCCGCGAATTCCGCGATGCGCTGGTCGAGCGCGCGCAGGCCGGCGTGTTCGTGGCCGTAGTGGTCGACTGGGTCGGCTGCCTGGGCCAGTCGCGCAGCGGCTTCTGGGCACCGCTGCGCGCGGCCGGTGGCGAAGTGCGCGTGTACAACCCGCTGCAGCTGGGGCAGACCTTCGGCTGGCTCAGTCGCGACCACCGCAAGTCGCTGGTGGTCGATGGCGTGACCGGTTTCCTTTCCGGCGTGTGCATCAGCGCCAGATGGCTGGGCAACCCCGCGCGCGACGTGCCGCCGTGGCGCGATACCGGCGTCGCCTTGCGCGGCCCGGTGGTGACCGAGCTGGAAGCGGCATTCGCGCAAAGCTGGAGCGCCACCGGCACGCCGCTGCGCGAATTCCCGAGCGCGGCCGAGCCGACCACACCCGCCGGTGACGTCGCACTGCGCCTGATCGCCACCCAGCCCTCCACCGCCGGCATGTATCGGCTCGACCAGCTGATCGCCTCGCTGGCCACCCGCACGCTGTGGCTCACCGACGCCTATTTCGTGGGCATCGCACCCTACGTGCAGGCACTGGTGGCGGCCGCCCGCGATGGCGTCGACGTGCGCCTGCTGGTACCCGGCAGCAGTGACATCCCGGCCGTGGCCAACATGTCCCGCGCGGGCTACAGGCCACTGCTGAAGGCCGGCATCCGCGTGTTCGAATGGAACGGCTCGATGCTGCACGCCAAGACCGCGGTGGCCGACGGGCAATGGGCGCGGGTGGGCTCATCCAACCTCAACCTCGCCAGTTGGCTGGGCAACCAGGAGCTGGACGTGGCGATCGAGGACGCCACGTTCGCCGGCAAGCTCGCCGCCCAGTACGAGCACGACCTGGAAAACGCCACCGAAATCGTGCTGGCGCCGCACCATCGCCGCGGCCATGCCGAGAAAGTACGCACCAGCCAGGCGCGACCGCGCGTGCGCCATGGCGGCGGCAGCTCCGGGCGTGCCGCGGCGGGTGCGTTGCGCCTGGCCAACAGCGTCGGTGCCGCGCTTGGCCATCGCCGCGTGCTCGGTGCGACCTCGGCCAGGCCGTTGTTCCTGGCCACCGCGGCGCTCTTGGTGCTGGGCGTGATCGCGGCACTGTGGCCGGCCTGGATCGGCTGGCCGGTCGCCGTGCTGTGCGCCTGGTTCGCGCTGAACCTGGGCATCCGCGGCTGGCGCCTGCGCCGCCGCCAGCGCACGGCGCGCGAAGCCGACGCCCGCGGGGCCGGCCACGACACATGAGACATTTGTTCTGATTCACCTCCCAAGCGGATGTTTTTTCACGACTTCACCGTAGCGGCATGCTAGGCTCTTCGCCCCATGTCCGTCCCCGACACCCCCCGCCACGTGCTGACCCCCAGCTCGCTCAACCGGCTGGTTCGCGACCTGCTGGGCGACGCGCTGCCGCAGGTGTGGATCGAAGGCGAGCTGTCCAACGTGGCGAAGCCGGCCTCGGGCCACCTGTACTTCACCTTGAAGGACAGCGGCGCGCAGGTGCGCTGCGCGATGTTCAAGATGAAAGCCTCCGTGCTGCGCTTTCGCCCGGTCGACGGCATGCAGGTGCTGCTGCGCGCCAAGGTCGGCCTGTACGAACCGCGCGGCGAGTTCCAACTGGTCGCCGAATACATGGAGCCGGCCGGCGAAGGCGCGCTGCAGCGCGAGTTCGAGCAGCTCAAGGCCCGGCTCGATGCCGAAGGCCTGTTCGACCCGGCGCGCAAGCGTGCCCTGCCCCGTTACGCACGGCGCATCGGCGTGGTCACCTCGGCCACCGGCGCGGCGATCCGCGACGTGCTGAGCGTGCTGGCGCGGCGCTGGCCATTGGCTGATGTCGAGATCTTGCCGGTGCCGGTACAGGGCCGCGAGGCGCCGCCGGCGATCGTGGCGATGCTGCGCAAGGCATCGGCCAGCGCACGCTACGACGTGCTGCTGCTGACCCGCGGCGGCGGCTCCCTGGAAGACCTGTGGGCATTCAACGACGAAGCGGTGGCACGGGCGATCCACGCCAGCGCGGTGCCGGTGGTTTCCGCGGTGGGCCACGAGATCGATTTCAGCATCGCCGACTTCGTCGCCGACCTGCGCGCGCCCACGCCCTCGGCCGCCGCCGAACTGCTGGTGCCCGACGCGGTGGCGGTCGATCGCCACCTGCGGCAGCTGCAGCAGCGCCTGGCTACCCTGCAGCAACGACGCATGCAGGGGAACGCGCAACGCGTCGACCATCTGCTGGCGCGATTGCAGGCGCAGCGGCCGCAGGCGCGGCTGCAACGCGATCGCGAGCGGCTGGTCCATCTCCACCGTCGCCTCCTCGGGGCAATGCGCGAACAGCAGCAACGCCGCCAGTCGCAGCTCGACCGCGCGCGGTCCCGCTTGCTCGGGCAACACCCGCAGCAGCGGTTACCCCTGCTGCGCCATCGCCTCGGCGAACTCACCCAGCGCCTGCGCCACGCCATCGAGCGTCGTCTGGAACGCGACCGCCTCACCCTGCAGCAAGCCGCGCGCGCTCTGCATACGGTCAGCCCATTGGCCACGCTGGAACGCGGCTACGCCATTCTGTTCGACGAGGCCGGCAAGGTGCTGCGCTCGACGCAGGGCGTCGAGGCTGGCACGGCGCTGCGCGCACGACTGGCGGATGGTGAGTTGGGGTTGCGGGTGGAGGAGTGTGATGCCACGAAACCTCGCGGATGAGCAAACCTGATTCTGCGTTTGCTGCTCTTGCTACCGCCGAACAAGATTGCTGATGCTCGCAGCCATGGCCGCGGCACTCTCCTTGCCGTAGCCGCCGCCACCGACGAACACTGCCGAGGTGCCAAGCGACGAGAGTCGATCCAGCACGAGCGCGTCGCGTTCGACGCAATCGGCCACGGAAAGACGCATGCCGCCGAGTGGATCGCTAGCCAGCACATCGGTTCCGGCCACCACGAAAGCCAACGCGTGCCCACCGATCACCTCGCCCAGCCCGCTGCGCAACCGGGCCAGATATTCGTCACCGGACACGGCGTTGCGCAGAGGAAGGTCGATGTCGACCCGCTGTCGAGTGAAGCCGTCGCGTGGATAGATGGTGTCGTTGTAAATATCCAGAATATCCACTCGCTTGTCGTCCATGAACACATGCGCGTTGCCGTTGCCGTGATGGGCGTCGATATCGACGATCAGAATCCGGTCTTCGGTGCCCAGCGTGTTGTCGCCTCGCAACTGCTCCACCGTGATGCCGATGTCGTTGTAGACACAGAAGCCCTCGGCTGCGTTGCGGCTGGCGTGGTGATAGCCACCGGACAGGTTCCAGACATGCCCGCCTTCGCGTAGCGCCGCGCGTGCCGCTGTGAGCGTGCCGCTCACTGCCCAGCGCATCGGCGTCAGGATACGCCGATCGATCATCGAGAACGGCAGCAAGGGAATCCATGGAAGCTCGAGTGCCTGCAGAATGTAGCGTTTGCTCGACAGCAGGTTTCCGAAGATCGAACCGACGAAGGTTTGGACTGTCGCTTCATCGACAGGCGCCAGCGGTTCTGCCATCTCGACACCGGTCAGTGCGTGGAGGCTCTCGGCAACCTTGGCGTACTTCCTGCCATCGAACGGATGCAGCCGATTGAGCAGACCGAAGTCGATGTTGTACGCAGGGGTGTAGATGATCTTCAAGATTGCTGCAGCTCTCTGGCGAATTTGAGCACTTGGGCCGGCGTCCAGATACCCCAACCCAACACGCGACCGAATCGGTTGTACTCGCCTGCGTGCGGGGTGAACGAAGGGCCTCGCTTCGCACCTTCGATCAAAGCGAGCGCGACGACGTGTGAGCAGTTGTTCCGCGCGATCTGATAGCGCGGTGTGTCCTTCTGAAGGTTGATGATGAATCGGAGCACGGCAGCCTCGTCCAGCAGGGGAAGTTCCACGGTCACCGGCTGCCGGTTGCCCTCGTTGTAAATATCCTGCTGAAGGCTTTGCATCAGCATGCCGGGCTGACTCCGTTTGGTCTTCAAATCCTTTTTTTCCGCGCCTCCGTCAGGCCAGAAACTGACGTATTCGCTTCCGATGGTCAGGGCTGCGTGTCCGATGTGCTCGTTGTCCGCCAGCCAGACATGAACCTTTACCATGGGAACGTCCTTTTCCTGAGTTGTCGTGAAGTGGCTGCGCAGCACCCATATTGAAAATGCTGCCACTCGATTCTGATGGCAAGCACGGCACCATGGGCCGTATCGTACACGCAGGGATTGCTTGCACCGAAGCTGCTCCAGACGATGCCGAACGACGGAAAGAATGCGCGACTGCGCATCCCTGGTCGATGGCGAACTCCCGCTGCGGGTGATACGTCGCACCGCCGACCCCGGTGCCAGGTTGTTCCTGATGGAAGCCATGGTCTCCGATGCCCGGACTGGGCCAAGATGCCGGACATCCACATGCTGGTACTGCTCGCCGGAAAGCAACGCACGCGGCAGGAGTACGTCACCCCGCTCTCGCCGCGGGCTTTGCGCTGCAGCGGGAGCTGGATATCGGGGCCGGCATCTCGATCATCGAGGCAGCCGCGGTCTGAAACGCGGCCAAGATGGCGAAAACAGAAGGCATTGAAGCTGTGCAAACGCGTGGGTCGGAGCCGACGCAGGGATCGCGTAGCAACCGACATCCGCGCCGCCTACCTCCCAAGCACCCCTTCGATAGCGGCGACCGCCGCGGCGAGGCCGTCTTCGCTGGCCATGCGTCGGCCAAGCTCGGCCGCACGCGCGACGACGGTTTCCCGCGCGACAAAATCGAGGGCTGCAGCAAGCGCCGCAGTGTCCGGGCTTGCCGCCGGGAGTGCCGCCGGCGCCACGCCCAGCCGACGAAGGCGATCCGCCCAGAACGCCTGATCCCCGGCGAACGGCATGACGATGGAGGGTTTGCCTGCCCGCAGGGCCGAGTGGGTGGTTCCCGATCCGCCGTGGTGGATCACCGCAGCCATCCGTGGAAACAGCCAATCGTGCGGGGTGGCGTCGATGCACAAGACATTGTCCGGCAGACGCACGTCGCCCATCCCGTTCCACCCCGGCCAGAACACGGCACGTCGCCCGTCCAGCGCCGCGATCACCGCACCGAGCATGGCAGCCATGTCGATGCCGGTCATGCTGCCAAAGCCTACATAGACCGGCGCGGTGCCGGCGGCAAGGAACGCCGCCAGAGCCGGAGGTGGCGTGTAGCTTTCACCCATGGGCGGCAGCCACTGGCCACACAGCGTGGCATTCGCCGGCCAGTCCTTGGGCGATGGCAGCAGCGTCGGCGAGATGCCGTAGAGCATGGGCAGATCCTTCCACACGGTTTTCCGCGGCGGCAGGGCCAGCACCTCCGCCCGTGCACGGTTGAGCGCCTGCTTGAAAGCCAGCCAGAACAGCTTGTTGGTGAACGCGAGGCTGGCCCGGTTCAACCAGGCGGGGACCCAGGCCGGCGGCAAGAAGGGCGAAGCAAACTCGCGCGACGGCGTAAGCGGGATCATCCCCGCGATGGCGGCGGGAACCTCGAGGCGCTCGGCCACCGAAAGCCCGACGAAGCCGGCCAGGCCCGACGTCACGATGGCGTCGCAACCTTCCGCCGCGGCCAGCGTCTCCCGCATCCACGCAGCCGTGTGCTTGTTGGTCAATGCCACCATGGCCTTGGCCGTGCCGCGCGGCCCTTGTTGTCCCCAGTCGGCAAACAGCTCGCGGATGTCGCCGGAGAGCGGCGTGGCTGGAATCCCGAGCGCATGCGCCGTGCCCAGGGTTCGCGCGTCGCCCAGCAGAACCACCTCATGGCCCACTCTGCGCAGGGCATGACCCAGCGCGGCCAGCGGACGCGTATCGCCCTCGGTGCCGCAGGTCAGAAGTACGAGCTTCATGTCACGCTCCCATGTAAAGTAAACGGCGTATACTTTACATGCCACCGAGTGTCTGAGCCATGCCATCTTCCCGTCCGCGTCCCCGGCCATCAAGCCGGGCCGAGTTGCCCGAACACATGGGCCTCGTTGCGCGCCAATTGTTCGCATCGCACGGCTATGCCCAGGTGACCATGGAGCAGGTCGCCGCCCAGGCCGGCGTATCCAAGCGCACCCTGTACAAATACTTTCCGGCCAAAGAAGCTCTGCTGGAACACACGCTGGAAGCTTCCCTCTCGAAAGACCTCGCAACACGCGACTTCAGCCTGCACGAACGTGCCGGCTTCCGCGCCGGCGCCACGGCACTGCTGCACGAATCGGCGCACTGGTGCGAACAGCACGCCGATATCCTGTTGCCCTACATCCGCTACAAGTTCGCCAATTTCGACCCGGGCGCCAGGCCGAAGGAAGATCGCGGCCTGCTTCCGCTCTGGGTGATGCTGATCGAAGCCGCCCAGGATCGCGGCGAACTGGCGCCGCAGCATCGCTCCGAACAACTGGGCATCTATTTCCACTACCTCTACCTGGGTGCCCTGATGCGCTGGCTCAGCGAGCCGGGCCTCGACCTGCGGCAAGAGTTCGACATGGTGATCGGGCTGTTCATGGACGGGGCGGCGGCCGGCGTGAATTGATGTTCGGCAAGCTGGCGCATGGCCATGCAGCCTTGTGTCGCCGCCGGGAGAGCCTCGACATCATGCCCGTGTGGCCGTCGCGGCCAGCGCGAAAACAGGTTCACCCACTGGCAGACGACAGCAGCTCACGACCCCTGAACAACACCACGCCCTATCCTTGCCGGATCGCAACCGCAGGCAAGCGCCATGTTGAACAAGACCTACCCGTACTACCTTGCCAACCGGCCGCAGACGTCGAAGGCCATGCTCGACGTGCGCGACAAGTACAACGGCAAGCTCGCCACCCGCGTCGCGGTACCGGACGCGAAGGCCACCGAGCAGGCGATCGCCGCTGCGGTGAAGGCGGCCAAACCGATGCGCGAGTTCAAGCCGTGGGCGCGCCAGGCCGTGCTGCAGCATTGCGCGCAGCGCTTCGCCGAGCGCCGCGACGAACTGGCCGAGGCGCTGTGCATCGAGGCCGGCAAGCCGATCAAGGATGCGGCCGGCGAGGTGGCCCGGCTGATCGAGACCTTCCGCATCGCTGCCGAAGAAGCCGTGCGCATCAACGGCGAAACGATCAACCTGGAACTGGCCAGCCGTCTGGACGGCTATCACGGCTACACGAAACGCGTGCCGCTGGGGCCGGTGTCGTTCATCACGCCGTTCAACTTTCCGCTGAACTTGGTCGCGCACAAGGTGGCGCCGGCGATCGCCGCCGGCTGCCCGTTCGTGCTGAAACCGTCGGAGAAGACCCCGATCGGCGCGCTGATCATCGGCGAGGTGCTGGCTGAGACCGACCTGCCGAAGGGCGCGTTCTCGATCCTGCCGCTGGACGGCGACCATGCCGCACCGCTGGTCGAGGACGAGCGCTTCAAGCTGCTCTCGTTCACCGGCGGCCAGATCGGCTGGGCACTGAAGGCACGCGCCGGACGCAAGAAGGTAGTGCTGGAACTGGGCGGCAATGCCGCCTGCATCGTCGACGCCGACCAGGGCGCGCAGCTCGATCGCGTGGTGCAGCGGCTGGTGTTTGGCGCGTTCTACCAGTCCGGACAGAGCTGCATCGGCGTGCAGCGCATCTACGCCCACGCAGATGTCTACGACGCGCTGAAGCGCAAGCTGGTCGCCGCCACGAAGAAGCTCAAGGCCGGCGATCCGCGCGACAAGGAGGTATTCCTCGGCCCCATGATCGACGAGGCGGCCGCCGAACGCCTGCACGGCTGGATTCTGGAAGCGAAACAGGCCGGCGGCAGGATTCTCTGCGGCGGCAAACGCGAGGGCAACATGCTCGACGCCACGCTGATGGAGAACGTGCCCGCCGATGCCAAGGCGAACCGCATGGAAGCGTTCGGCCCGTTCGCGCTGCTCGCTCCGTTCGACAAGTTCGACCAGGCGATCGGCATGGTCAACGACTCGGACTACGGCCTGCAGGCCGGCATCTTCACCAACGATCTGGACCACGCCATGCGTGCCTGGAACGAGCTTGAGCAAGGCGGCGTCATCATCAACGACATCCCCAGCTTCCGCGTCGACAACATGCCCTACGGCGGCGTCAAGCTGTCCGGCCTGGGTCGAGAAGGCCTGCGCTACGCGATCGAGGACATGACCGAGATCCGCCTGATGGTGATGCGCGAAGGCTGATCCATGCCGGGCCCTGCGCCACACGAAGGTCGCCGCCCGCTGCACGGCCGCGACGGAGGCCGGCGGGCATTGCCCGCCCTACCGCAAGGGTTTCATGACCGGTGCGTTCCAGCCCATCGCGTTGTAGACGCGGTACCGCAGCACGCCCAGGTACTCATGCAGGGCCACGTCGGTCAGCACCAGGTTCTGCGCCGAGGGCCACAGGCCCAGGTTGGCGTGCAGGTAATCCGCGCGCACCGGGGTGGCTGCGATACCGAAATGGTCGAAGTACAGCACGCTGCGACGCAGGTGCCAGGCGGAGCTGACCAGCCACACCTTCGGCGCGTCGAGCCTGGCCAGCAGCGGACGCGAGAACTGCGCGTTCTGCCAGGTGTTGTTGCTGCGGGATTCCAGGATCAGATCCTCGTCCGGCACACCGAGCCCGCGCAGCACGCGGGCGTAGGAGACGGCCAGCGGCGTTTCCATGCGTTCCGGGTCGCCGCCGCTGACCAGCAATTTGCAATCGGTCCCGGCCGCGTGGCAGGCGTGGTACAGCACGGCCGCTTCGGTGATCCGTCCGTACGCGCCGATGCTCGGTTCGACCTTGTCCTGCGGCACATGGATCGAACCGCCGGTCAGCAACACGATCGCGTTGTGCGGTGCCCATGCCAGCGTTGGACGCAGCGCATACGGCGCCTGCAGGCGTTGCAGCAACAGCCGGGGCAACACGCCACATCCGGCCAGCAGCAACAGCAGCACCGCCAGTAGCGCGGCGCCGCCGCCCAGCCGACGCCAGCGACGCCAGAGCGCCAGCCAGGCGAGCAGGATCAACGCAGCGATGAGCGAAAGCAGCATGGTCGGGCCGACAGCACGAAGGCTCGCAGGTTAACCGATGCGAGGCCGCACGCAAGGCGCGCTTTCGTGACGGCGACAACTGCGCGAGGATGATCGACGCGCGCGATCGGCGCGTGCCGCGCAGGCGTCGCCATGACCACCCTCGTCTTCGTCCACGGCTGGAGCGTCACCAGCACCGCCACCTACGGACAGATGCCGCAACGCCTCCAGCAACGTGCGGCCGCCAGCGGCCTGGCGATGACCCTGGCCGACATCTGGCTGTCCGAATACGTGAGCTTCGACGACGCGGTAACCATGGCCGACCTGGTGCGCGCCTTCGACCACGCCCTGCGCGACCTGCACCTGCAGGACGCAAGCTTCGCCTGCGTGACGCACTCCTTTGGCGGCCCGGTGGTGCGCGAGTGGTTGCGCGCGCAGCGCATGCAACCCGGACGCCACAGCACCATCCGCCTGACCCACTTGGTGATGCTGGCGCCGGCGAACTTCGGTTCCGCATTGGCACAGTTGGGCAAGGGCGTGCTCGGCAAGCTGAAGGCGTGGTGGCACGGCGTGGAACCGGGCCAGCGCCTGCTCGACTGGCTGACGCTGGGCAGCCCGGCCTCGCTCGCCCTCAACCTGGACACCATCCACGGCGCGGACCCCGCGACCACCGGCCTGTATCAGTTCGTGCTGACCGGCGATCGCCCCGACCGCGCGCTGTACGACTACCTGGTGCCCTATACCGGCGAGGACGGCTCCGACGGCGTGGTGCGCATTGCCGCGGCCAATCTCAATGCGCGCCACGCGGTGCTGAGCCGGGATGGCAAAAGCGATGTCGGCGGCATCGACGAGCTGGCGTTGAGGGTGACCTGCGGCCCGCGCTTCGCCTTCAAGATCGTGGCCGACGCCGCCCACTCGGGCAGCGAACACGGCATCCTGCGCGAGGCAGCGCCGACCACCGTGGCCGACATCCTGCGCTGCCTGCAGGTGCGCAGCCGCGACGACTACGCCACCCTGGCCGACGCCTTTGACGCCGAGAACGCCGCACGCGACGCGCACCGGGTGGAACTGGAACCGGCCGACCCGTTCCCCGCCCGCGTGCACATCCACGACCCGCGCAGCCAGCTGATCGTGCGCATCAGCGACGACAGCGGCGAGGCGCTGGCCGGCGCCGGCTTCCTGCTCACCGCCGGGCCGCAGGCCAGCCCCGACCGGATGCCGCCGGGCTTCATGCTCGATCGCCAGGTCAACCCGCGCCATCGCGCCACCACCACGCTGTATCTCGACCACTCGCTGCTGGCCGGCGCCGATCGCGTGAGTCATCCGGACAACTCGCGCAAGACACTGCGCCCCGCCATGCCCAGCCACCGGCCCTACGGTGCCAGCGTCACGCCGCAGGATCTCGGCGGCCTGGTGCATCACGCGCTGGCGCGCAGCATTGCCGCCGATGACCTGTTCGCCATCCTCGGCCCGCACCAGACCACCGTGCTGGACGTGGTGCTCTCGCGCAAAATCCACGCCGGCGTGTTCCGCCTCATCCGCGACCTGGAGCCGCAGGACTTCCGCCAGCCGTCGCCCGGCCCGGTGATCGGCTAGCGCAACTTGCCCTGTCGCGCGCAGGAAGTTACGATGCGCGACAGGGCGGCGACGCGGTTCCGCGCGCCAAGGGGATCAACCGGTGTGTCACCAGACTTTCGTCAGCCCCGCCTGACGGGCAGCAGGTCAGTTGGCGCCCAAACGCTGCAGCTCAATCCATCAGGTCAGGGAGGACATCGCATGAAGAAAATCGTGTTCGCGATCATCGTGATCGCCGCGGCGATCTGGTATTTCGACCTCAGCCGCAGGATGACCGAAACCGCGATCCGCGAGAGCTACCAGGCGCAGATCGCGGCGCTGCAGCGATTCGACGCCAGGCCGCTGTGCGACGCGCTGGACGACAGCTACCAGGCCACCGTGACAGCCCGCGGTTCGGCCCGCGCGCCGAGCGCCAAGGACAAGGCCGGCGCCTGCGCGGACCTCACCCGTACCCTGCGCCGGATGAAGACCCTGAGCGAACGCACCGGCGGCCTGCTGGAGCCGGATTACGACTTCGAGATCAAGTCGATCAAACTCTCCGACGACCGCAAGACCGCCACCGTGGAGATCACCAGCGCCATGCGCATCGGCGACATGACCCTCGCCCGCTCCCGTTCGGTGGAACACCTCATCCGCCGCCTTGGCCGCATCCGCAGCGTCAGCAGCGAAGAAACCGTGTGGGCGTACCAGCCGGAATAGGCCGAACGTCGGCGAGTACCACCGATGCCTCGATCTGTCGTTCCGATATGTTCCAGTAGGCCCGCAGCAGCTTCGGCGCCTGCGCCGTCGGCACCGGTTCGAAACCGTGCCGCTGATAGAAGCGGATCGCCCAGTCGGCCGCGGACCATGTGCCCACCAGCATGCGCCGCGCACTCTTGCGGCGCAGGTGCGTGATCAGCTCCCCGCCGATGCCGCGGCCCTGCTGGCCAGGCAGGACGTAGGCGTGGCGGATCAGGTCGACGTCTCGCACCGCCTGGACACCCATCACGCCGACCAGCGCGCCATCCATTTCATAACCCCGGAATTCGACCCCGGCGGCGATCTCGCCGTCGAGCTCCCGCAACGTCATGTATGGCTCGTGCCAGCAATCGTCGGGAATCACGCCCCGGTACGCCTCGGCAGCGGCCTGGATGATCGCAAGTATCGTCGCGCGCTCGTCGTCGCGACAGCGCCGGATGATCGCCGGCGCGACGCCTTCGGTGGTTGTCGGGGAAACTTCGCCTTGGTTGGGGTCGATGATGGCGTTCTGCATGTGCCGCACTCCTGTCGGTTGGACGGGTGCAAGCCTGACGACACCGACGCGGGCGGTCTTGGACAAAAGTGCGGGCGCGGAATCAACCGGCGGCGGCGTAGCGGCTCGGCGTAACGCCGAACTGCCGGGTGAAACAGCGGGTCAGGTGGCTCTGGTCGAAAAAGCCGGCAATCGCCGCCGCCTCGGCCAGCGCATGGCCGTTGCGAATGAGCCGGCGCGCCAGAGCGACCCGCCGCTGCAAGATGTAAGCATGCGGCGGCAGCCCCAGCTCGCGCGCAAAGCCGCGAAGCAACTGGTAGCGACTGAGCCCGGCCTCGTCGGCCAGGCTTGCCAGCATCAGCGGCGCGGCCGGGTCGTCATCGATCCTGTCGCGGACCTGGCGGATGGAAGCCACCGGCCCCGGCGACGCCATTCGGCCGCCCGCCGCATTGGCCTGCATGCCCGCAGCCAGGCGCAGGAGCGCCGTCTCGCAGGCCATCGCATTGCTCGATCCGCCCGCAGGCACATGGGTGAAGATGTCATCGAAAAGCCGGCGCAATCGCTCGTCCTTGAATACCGGTGCGGCGAATGCCAGCGATATGTGGGCGCCGTCGTGGATATCGTCCAGGACGTTGCCCAGCAGCTCGGGATCGACATACAACATCCGCCACGACCGCGGCTGTCCATGGATTGCGCGGCCGTCATGGACTTCGCCCGGGTTCACGAAAATCAGGCTGCCCGGCCCGGCTTCGACCTGACCCCGGCCGCTCGACGATGCATGTCCGCCGGTGTCGAGGACACCAATGCCGTACTGGTCGTGCGTGTGGCGCGGATAGCTGCGCGCCGTGGATGCCGTCATCGCGTCGATGCCGGCCAGAGGGAAACGGTGGTAGAGGATACGCTCGCTCATCCGCACTCCAGAGGGCTGCGGTGCCTCGGGCCCTGGGAGCCAGCCCGGCGCCGGCTGGCAACGGTGCTCAGCCGTTGCCGCGCACCCGCACTGTCAACCCTTTCAGGAAATTGCGCAGCAACTGGTCGCCGCACAGCTTGAAGTTCTTGTGGTCGCTCTGGCGAAACAGCGCGCTGAGTTCCGGCTTGGAGACGGGGAAACCGGCGGACTCGAGGATCTGGTGCATGTCCACATCCTTGAGTTCGAACGCCACGCGCAGCTTCTTCAGTACCACGTTGTTGGTGACGCGCTTCTCCGGCGGGCGCGGCGGGCGGCTTTCGTCCTTGCCGCGGCGGTGGAACACCAGTCCGTCGAGAAAAAGCGCCAGCAGCTTGGTGCTGCATTCGACGTAGCCGGGCTCGTCGTCCTTCTTCAGCATCGCCTGCACTTCTTCCTTCGTCACCGGCGCGGCGGCGTCGGCCAGGTGGATCAGCTCCACCACCTTGCCGTCGCTCAAGTCGAGCATGTAGCGGATGGAGCGCAGTACGTCGTTGTTGATCATGTCGTTCCGAAGGGGCGTGCGTAAGGCCGCCATGCTACCGCGACGGTCCGGCGAGTTTCAGTCGGCACAGGCTCAACCCCCTTTCCGTTCGCGCTGCGTTTCATCTTCCACACCCGGAGGAGAACCGACGCGATGAAAACGAATACCCTGTGGCGCAGCGTGTTGATGGCCTTGCTGGTGATGCTTGCCGGCTGCGGCCACCGGCCAACCGCCGAGCCGGTCAAGACCGGCCATGCCGCCAGCGCCGCGGCAACGCAGAATGACCAGTCGGCCCGGACCACGCCGGCACCTTCCACCCGCCCGTTGCAGGAAACCGCACCCAGGGCGGCGAACGACACCACACTGCCCTCGCCGCCACGACTGCCACCGCCGCCGTATGTGCAACGCCGGGCAACCCCGCCTTCGCCTCCCGCACCGCCACCGATGGTCGCGGCGCCATTGGCAGCAGGCAAACGCATGGCCCCCGCCATGCCGACGATGGCGTCGATCATCATGCACCCGAACCAGCCATTGCCCGGCGACATCAACACCGAAAACTACACCCACCGCGACGCCAATCCGGTGCGGCTGGTGAGCGAACACCCGGTGTCCACCTTCAGCATCGACGTCGACACCGGCGCGTACACCAACGTGCGGCGCATGTTGAATGTCGGCCGCCTGCCGCCAGCCGACGCGGTGCGCGCGGAGGAGTTCATCAACTATTTCGATTACCACTACGCGCCGCCGGCGAATCGCGCGCAGCCGTTCAGCGTCATCACCGAACTGGCGCCGGCGCCGTGGAATGCACAGCGGCAACTGTTGCTGGTCGGCATCCAGGGTTATCGCGTGCCGAAGGCGCAGATCCCCGCCGCCAACCTGGTGTTCCTGATCGATACCTCCGGCTCGATGAACGAGCCGGACAAGCTGCCGCTGCTCAAGGCTTCGCTGAAACAGCTGGTGCGCGAACTGCGCAAGCAGGACCGGGTGGCGATCGTCACCTATGCCGGTTCCGCCGGCGTCGCCCTGCCTTCCACTGCCGGCGACCAGCACGCCACCATCGATGCCGCCATCGACAGCCTCGGCGCCGGCGGTTCCACCAATGGCGGGGCCGGCATCGAGTTGGCCTATGCGCAGGCCGGACAAGGCTTCATCAAGGACGGTGTAAACCGGGTAATCCTGTGCACCGACGGTGATTTCAACGTGGGCACGGTCGACGAGGAAGCCCTGAAAACCACCATCGAGGACCATCGCAAGAGCGGCGTGGCGCTGACCACGCTGGGCTTCGGCGAAGGCAACTACAACGATGCGATGGCGGTGATGCTGGCCGACGTGGGCAATGGCAGCCACCACTACATCGACAACCTCGCCGAAGGCCGTCGCGTGCTGGTGGACGAGATGTCCGCGACACTGCTGACCATCGCCAGGGACGTGAAGATCCAGCTGGAGTTCAACCCCGCCCAGGTGCAGGAGTACCGCCTGATCGGCTACGAGAAGCGCCTGCTCAAGCGCGAGGATTTCAACAACGACCAGGTCGACGCCGGCGAGATCGGCGCCGGTGCCAAGGTCACCGCGATCTACGAGATCACCCCGGCCGGCTCTGCCGGCGCGCGGATCGATCCGCTGCGCTACGGCGGCCGCGCCGAGCCGCAAGGCCACGGCAATGAACTCGGCTTCCTGCGCCTGCGCTACAAGTTGCCGGGTCAGTCGGCGAGCCGCCTGATCGAACAGCCGATCGCCGCGCAGGCCGAGGCTGAAGCCAGCGAGCGGCTGCGCTGGGCCGCCGCGGTGGCCGCGTTCGCCGATGCCCTGCGCGGCGGCAAGTACCTGGACGGCTACGGCTACCGCCAGATCGCGCAGCTCGCCAACGGTGCCCGCGGCCAGGATGCCGACGGCTACCGCGCCGGCTTCGTGCAGTTGGTGAAGCTGGCCGAGGGCTTGGCCACGCCCGCCCCCACCAACCCTGAAACTTTCCTGCGCTGAGCCATTCGGCCCCGCCGCGTCGACCGCCGTGACGACCGCAGCCTGCTCCCCCGCTGCCGCCTTCCCCCACGACGAGCGCGCGGCGGGGCCGATACCCGTCGCGCCGGCGCCCCTGCACGGGTCGCCCGGACACCGCCGATTTGTCTTACCCTCGCACTCCATGGATGCCCCGGTCGACCCCGATGCGATGCTGATGCTGGCCTACGCGCGCGGCGATCTTGCCGCGTTCGAGGCGCTGTACGCGAAGCATCGCGGCGTGCTGTATCGTTTCCTGCTGCGCAGCCTGCGCGATCCCCAGCGCACCGACGAGCTGTTCCAGGAAACCTGGAGCCGGGTGATCGCCGCCCGCGCGCGCTACCAGCCGCAAGCAAAGTTCAGTACCTGGCTGCTGCAGATCGCGCACAACCTTCTGGTCGATGCGCTGCGCCGCCAGCGCCCCACCGCCGACGGCGAGGAAGCCGAACTGGCGCTGTCCCGCGTCGCCATCCCCGAACACGAGCAACCCGAGCACGCCTGGTCCGATTTCGAGCGCCGCCGCCATCTGCAGCGCGCGATCGAGCAGTTGCCCGACGAGCAACGCACCGCCATCCTGTTGCGGCTGGAGCAGGAGCTGAGCCTGGAGGAGATCGCCGAAGTGACCGGCAGCGGCCGCGAGACCGTGAAGTCGCGCCTGCGCTATGCCATGACCCGCCTACGTGAAGCGCTGTCCGAATGAGCACGCCCCTGCCACCGAACGATCCCGCCACCCCGGACGAGAAGCTGCCCGGCGAAGCCGAAGTGGCCGCGCTGTACCGGCATCTGCCGCGGCGCGAGCCCGGTCCGGAGCTGGACGCGGCCGTGCTGCATGCCGCGGCGCATGCGCTCGGCGTCGACCGGGCGCCGTTGCACGTCGAACGCCGCAAGAACCCGCGCGAGTCCGGCGACTGGGTACACCCCAAGCCGTTGTCGGCGATCAAGGCTCGCGCGATCCCGTCGGTCGACCCGGCCGCGCGCGCACGCCGTCGCCCCATGCCGCACTGGCTGGTGGCGCTGGGCAGCGCGGCCAGCCTGGTGCTGGTTGCCGGCCTGGCCTGGCACATGCGCTCGACGTCGCCGGCTTCGCCGCTGCCGACCGAAACGGCCGCGCCGGCGCAGGCCGTCACGCTGCCCACTGCCGGGCAAGCGGCCGATCGCGCCGCTGCCGCTGCGGCGCCGTCACCGAGCACGCAGGCAGCACAAGCGGCCAGGCGCCGGTCGATGGCTGCAGGGAAACAAGCCATCGCCCCTGCCGTCGTCGCGGAAAGGATGGCCCCACCGCCGCCGGTGACGCCGATGGCCAAGGCGTCATTGCAACCGCAGATGGCCGCAGCCCCACCGGCACCGCCGCCACCGCCGCTGCCGGCAATGCTCCAGGTGCCCGCGCCGCCAGCGGACACCGTCGCGAAGGAAGCCGCACCAGCGACGGCTGGCGTCATCACTCCGGCCGAGGAGCTGGCGCGGATCGAGCAGCTGTTCGCGCAAGGCGAGCAGCACGAGGCACGCCAGCGCCTGCTCGATTTCCACCACGCCCACCCGCAATGGCCGCTGCCGCCGGAGCTGCAGGCGAAACTGCCCAAACCGTGAGCGAGCCGCTGTCCACCGTCGCCGCGCGTTGCCGCCACCAGCAGGACATCCGCAAGAGCCGCTTCCTCGCCATCGCCGAGCCGGTGACCTCGCCCGCCCAGGCGCTGGCCTTCCTGCGCGAGGTCGCCGACCCGGCCGCCACGCACAATTGCTGGGCCTGGCGCATGGGCCAGGACTACCGCTTCAACGACGACGGCGAACCCGGCGGCACCGCGGGCCGACCGATCCTGCAGGCGATCGAGGGCCAGCAGATGGATGGCGTGATGGTGGTGGTCACGCGCTGGTACGGCGGCATCAAGCTCGGCGCCGGCGGCCTCGCCCGCGCCTATGGCGGCACCGCCGCCGAGTGCCTGCGCCTGGCCGAACGGGTGCCGATCGTGGCGATGGCGCGGCTGGGCCTGCACGTGGAATTCGCCGTGCTTGGGGTGCTCAAGGCGCGGCTGAAGGAACTGCAGGCCGAGACCGAACACGAGGCCTTCGGCGCCGACGGCGTCGAGCTGCAACTGCAACTGCCGCAGAGCCGCGCGGACGACCTAGCGCTGCTGGTGCGCGACCTCACCCGCGGCCGCAGCAGGGCGAAACGCCTGGATTGACCGCGCCCCGGGTAGGGCGGACTCCGTCCGCCGGCTCTTCGCGTGCACCGCAGCCAGACGCGATGGCGGGCCGTGCCCGCCCTACTCGCTGGATCGACCGCCCCGGGTAGGGCGGACTCCGTCCGCCGGCTCTTCGTATGCATCGCAGCCAGACGCGATGGCGGGCAGTGCCCGCCCTACTCGCGCCCGCCCGGGTAGGAGCCCGCTCGCGGGCGATGCTTTCAGGCCGGGAAGGGAATAGGGAATCGCAAGAGCAAGAACATGGCGTGTGGTTCGCCGATTGAATCGGCGGCCTTCTGCCCCACTTCAGTGGCTGCGTGCCGCCGTGCGCATCCCTTACGGACATCCTGCGAGCCTCCATGAGCGACACCGCCCACGACACGCCCCGCCCGTCCCGCCGCCTTGGCGCCCTGCGCGGGCTGTGGCCGTTCCTGAAACCGCACCGCGCGCTGGCCGTCGGCTGGCTGGTGTTCCTCGGGCTGTCCTCGGGCGCCTCGCTGACCTTGCCGCTGGCGTTCCGCCACATCATCGACAAGGGCTTCGGCCACGCCAGCCAGACGGCGATCAACGAGACCTTCATCGCCCTGTTCGGCGTGGCGCTGGTCCTCGCCGTGGCCACGGCGGCGCGCTATTTCTGCATCACCCTGCTGGGCGAACGCGCGCTGGCTTCCTTGCGGCAGACCCTGTACGCGCAGGTGATCCGGCTGGACGTGGCGTTCTTCGAACGCAGCCGTGTCGGCGAACTGCTGTCGCGCCTCAGCGCCGATACCGAAGTGGTGCAGACGCTGATCGGCTCGGGCGTGTCGGTGGCGTTGCGCAGCGTGGTGATGCTGGTCGGCGCCAGCGCCATGATGGTATGGACCGCGCCCTCGCTGGCCGGACTCACCGCGCTGGTGATCCCCGCGGTGATGCTGCCGATTCTCGTCTTCGGCCGCCGCGTGCAGAAACTCTCGCGCGCCAGCCAGGATCGCCTCGCCGACGCCGCGGCGATCGCCAACGAAACCCTCAACGCCTCCACCGCGGTGAAAGCGTACGCGCGCGAGAACATCGAAAGCACCCGCTACAGCCACGCGATCCTGCGTGCGCTGGCCACCGCGCGCCGACGCATCGGCATGCGCGCGCTGCTGACCATGGCGGTGATCGTGCTGGTGTTCGGCGCAATCACCCTGGTGCTGTGGGCCGGCGCGCGCCATGTGCTGACCGGCACGCTGGACCCCGGCGTGCTCGGCCAGTTCGTGCTCTACGCGGTGTTCGCCGCCGGCTCGGTCGCCGGCCTCTCCGAGGTCTGGGGCGACGTACTGCGCGCGGCCGGCGCGATGGAGCGCCTGGGCGAACTGCTCGACGAGCGTCCCGAAATCGTCGCACCGGCGCAGCCGCTCGCCTTGCCCAAGCCGCTCCGCGGCGCGCTGCGCTTCGACGGCGTCAGCTTCCACTACCCGAGCCGCCCCGACGCGCCCGCGCTGCACGACTTCACGCTGGACGTGCGCCCCGGGGAAACCGTCGCCCTGGTCGGTCCCTCCGGCGCCGGTAAAAGCACGGTGTTCTCGCTGCTGCTGCGCTTCTACGATCCGCAGTCCGGCCGCATCTGCATCGACGGCATCGACCTGCGCGCGGTGACGCTGGACGACCTGCGCGGCGCGATCGCGCTGGTGCCGCAGGAGACCGTGATCTTCAGCGGCAGCGCCGCCGACAACATCCGCTTCGGCCGCGACGGCGCCAGCGACGAGGAAGTGCACGAGGCCGCCCGCGCCGCCGAAGCGCACGACTTCATCAGCGCGCTGAACGACGGCTACCAGGCCGAGATGGGCGAACGCGGCGTGCGCCTCTCCGGCGGCCAGCGCCAGCGCATCGCGATCGCCCGCGCGATCCTGCGCGACGCCCCGCTGCTGCTGCTCGACGAAGCCACCTCGGCGCTGGATGCGCAATCCGAAGCAGCGATCCAGCAAGCACTGGAGCGCCTCGAAAAAGGCCGCACCACCCTCGTGATCGCCCACCGCCTCGCCACCGTGCAACGTGCCGACCGCATCGTGGTGCTCGACGGCGGCCGCATCGTGGCGCAAGGCACGCACGACAGTTTGCTGGCCGAAGGTGGCCTGTATGCCGAATTGGCACGGTTGCAGTTCGTGGCCTGATCCGTATCCCCCAATCCCGAATCCCGGCCTTCCATGCCTATCGTCCTCACTCCCTTCGCCCGCACCCGACTGTTCCCTCGCGATCGCCGCCGCAGCGCGATCCAGGATTGCACCGCCGAGGAGTTCGAGCAGCGCCTCAACATCGAAGCACTGTTGAAGGTGCTGGATGGCTACGCGCCGTTCTGCAAGCTGCACGTGCACCGCAACTGGACGTCCACGCGCTGCACCGCCACGCCGATCACCGAGGCCAACCGCCACCTGCTGCGCTCCGCCTACGAGGCGCGCAGCACCGACGAATTGCCGGTGCTGGTGCGCTGGTTCGAAGGCATCGACCCGCCGGTCGCCAACTATCTGCTGCCGATCCTCTACAGCCGCGAACAGCTGGCGAAGGAAGGTTCGCCGATCGACGCCGACTGGGGCGTGGTCGGCTGCCTCTACACGGCCGAGCCCGAAGAGATCCCGATGGTGCCGATCACCATGCTGCGCAATGCGCTGGGCGTGGAAGAAGGCGGCTCGGGCGTGCCACTGGATCGCGCGGCCTATCGGCGCGCCGTGGCGTTCTGGGAACGGCACGCGAACTGGCGCTGAGCAGGGCAAGCCGCGAAGAGCGACCTCACCCCGGCCCTCCCCTGCCATCGCAGGGGAGGGAGCACATCCAGATCAACTGGCCAGCGAGCTGTTGTCGATCACGAAGCGGTACTTCACGTCGCCCTTGACCATGCGATCGTAGGCCTCGTCGATCTGCTGCGCGCGGATCATCTCGATGTCGGAGACGATGCCCTTGTCGGCGCAGAAGTCCAGCATCTCCTGCGTCTCGGCGATGCCACCGATCAGCGAGCCGGCAATCGCACGACGCTTGAAGATCAGGTTGCCGATGTTCGGCGTCGGATGCGGGTGCTCCGGCACCCCGACCAGCACCATGGTGCCGTCGCGCTTGAGCAGGCTGGTGTAGGCATCCAGCGAGTGGCTGGCGGCGACGGTGTTGAGGATGAAATCGAAGCTGCCCGCGTGCGCCTTCATCTCGCCGGCGTTGCGCGATACCACCACCTCGTTCGCGCCCAGGTCCAGCGCCGCCTGGCGCTTGCCGTCCGACGTGGTGAAGGCCACCACGTGCGCGCCCATCGCGTGGGCAAGCTTCACGCCCATGTGGCCCAGCCCGCCGATGCCGACCACGCCGACCTTGCTGCCGGGGCCGACCTTCCAGTGCCGCAGCGGCGAGTAGGTGGTGATCCCGGCGCACAGCAGCGGCGCGACGGCGGCCAGTTGCGACTCGGGGTGGCGGATCTTCAGCACGAACTTCTTGTCGACCACGATGCGCTGCGAGTAGCCGCCCAGCGTGTGCCCGGGCGCGTCCGCGGTCGGGCCGTTGTAGGTGCCGACGAAGCCGTTCTCGCAATACTGCTCCAGCCCTTCGTCGCAGGCTGCGCAATGCTGGCAACTGCCTACAAGGCAACCCACGCCCACCGTATCGCCGACCTTGAAGCCGGTCACCTCGCCGCCTACGGCGCTCACATGGCCGACGATCTCGTGACCCGGCACACAGGGATACAAGGTGCCGCCCCATTCGGAGCGCACGGTATGCAGGTCGGAGTGGCACACGCCGCAATAGGCGATCTCGATCTGCACGTCCTGCGGACCGGGCGCGCGGCGCTCGATGTCGAGGGCTTGCAGGGGCTTGTCGGCGGCATGTGCGCCGTAGGCTTTGGTGGTCATGGCGGTTCCTTGGCTCGGGGATGGGGAGAAAATGCAGGGTTCGACCTCGCACGATATTCCTGATCGCGCCGATTCTCCATCCCGTGGCCGGTTTCGCACGCGCTGCAGCGCGGCCTATCGTCCCGATTGGAAATACCGAATGGCGTGCCTACGCGGTTGGAGGCAGACTGGGTCCGGTCACCTCGACCAACCTGCATCGAAGGAGGCAAGTCCCCATGTCCCACGACAAGAACAAGTCCGCCAGCGGTTCCACTACCGGCGCCGGCGCCCCTGCCGTCAGCGATCGCAACTCGCTGAGCATCGGCCCGAACGGCCCGCTGCTGCTGCACGACGTGCACTTCCTCGAACAGATGGCGCACTTCAACCGCGAGAAGGTGCCCGAGCGCCAGCCGCACGCCAAGGGTGCCGGCGCGTTCGGCGTGCTGCAGGTTACCGAGGATGTGTCCCGTTACACGCGCGCGGCGCTGTTCCGGAAGGGCGCGAAGACCGACATGCTGGCGCGCTTCTCCACCGTCGCCGGCGAATCGGGCAGCCCGGATACCTGGCGCGACGTGCGCGGCTTCTCGCTGAAGTTCTACACCGACGAAGGCAACTACGACCTGGTCGGCAACAACACGCCGGTGTTCTTCCTGCGCGATCCGATGAAGTTCCCGCACTTCATCCGCAGCCAGAAGCGCCTGCCGGATTCGGGTCTGCGCGACAACCACATGCAATGGGACTTCTGGACGTCCAATCCGGAAACCGCCCACCAGGTGACTTACGTGATGGGTGAGCGCGGCCTGCCGCGCACCTGGCGGCACATGAACGGCTACGGCTCGCACACCTACATGTGGCTCAATGCCGCCGGCGAGAAGTTCTGGGTGAAATACCATTTCCACACCCGCCAGGGCATGGCGTTCTTTAACAACGCCGAAGCGGCCGCGATGGCCGGCGAGAACGCCGACTTCCACCGCGCCGACCTGTTCAACGCGATCAAGCGCGGCGAATTTCCCGTGTGGGACCTGTCGGTGCAGGTGATGCCGTATGCGGAGGCGAAGAACTACCGCTTCAATCCGTTCGACCTGACCAAGGTGTGGCCGCACAAGGACTACCCGCTGATCAAGGTCGGCACGATGACCTTGAATCGCAATCCGGAAAACTTCTTCGCGCAGATCGAGCAGGCCGCGTTCTCGCCGGGCAACACGGTGCCGGGCATCGGCCTGTCGCCGGACAAGATGCTGCTCGGCCGCGCGTTCGCCTACGCCGACGCCCAGCGCAACCGCATCGGCACCAACTTCCACCAGCTGCCGGTGAACCAACCCAAGGTGCCGGTGAACACGTACATGTTCGACGGCCAGATGGCCTACCACCACAGCGGCAACGCCCCGGTGCATGCACCCAACAGCGGCGGGCGCCCGTGGTCGGACGACACCGGCCCGGTCGAGAACGGCTGGGAAGCCGACGGCGAGATGGTACGCAGCGCATACACGCTGCACGCGGAGGACGACGACTTCGGCCAGGCCGGCACCCTGGTGCGCGAGGTGTGGAACGACGCCCAGCGCGCGCAGTTCGTCGACCAGGTCGCCGGCAGCCTGCTCGGCGGCGTGCGCAGCCCGGTGCTGGAACGCGCCTTTGCTTACTGGAAAAGCGTGGACGCGAAAGTCGGCCAGCAGATCGAGGACAAGGTCCGCGCCGGCAGCGCATCGGAACCGGCCGAGGGCATGGGCGAAGGTTGATCGCCCTCACACCCTGTCGACTCCCGTCACACCCGTAGATACCGTCTTGCCGTCCGTCAGGCAAGCGCGATGCTGGGGTCGAAATTCTTACCTGAGCGGATAACCCCCCAAGCGAGGTGGAGCAGCTTGCGCATGGCGGCACCCAGCGCCAGTTTGCG
>Ga0209941_1000314_pt1 | contig 69933 bp, 66 predicted proteins | sample ThiBiot_300_plan_FD_183945 | JGI IMG/M metagenome (GOLD analysis project Ga0209941, IMG submission 183945) | Wastewater bioreactor microbial communities from Cape Town, South Africa - Thiocy_solids_1 (SPAdes) | ecosystem: Engineered > Bioremediation > Thiocyanate > Unclassified | place: South...
GCGCGAATCTACGGCGCAGGCGCGAAGCCAGAGGAGCCCGACGGCGTCTCCCCGTTCCCACCGATGATCAGTCGGCGATTCTCCCCCAACCTCCGAGGAGAATCGACACATAAGGAGCCCGCTCGCGAGCGATGCTCTTGCCAATCCCGGCTTCAACAGACGACTGTCTGGTCATCCCGAAGAGCATCGCCCGCGAGCGGGCTCCTACGGGTTGGTGGCGGCAAGGCCGCGCTGGCGCATCCAGCACGCAATGCTCATGCGGTCGCGGCTGGCAGGCAGCACCTCGTGCTCGAACTGCGCCGACAGGAACAGCAGCAGGGTGCCCGCCTGCGGAAGGATGTCGCGCGAGGAACCATCGGCCAGGTACAGCCGCAGTGCCCCGCCGTCGACCTCCCGCCAATCCTCGTTGAGATAGAACACCGCCGACACCACCCGCGCGTCGCTGTGGCGCAGGCGGTCGCGATGACGCGCATAGCGCGCGCCCGGCCGATACACCGCGTAGTGCGCTTCGTACTCGACCAGGCCCAGCATCAGCTCGCGGTTGAGCACGCCGCGCAACACGTCGATGCGATCGGCGAAGGCCTGCTGCGGCGCGCTCATCGCGCCTTCGGCGAACCAGCGCGTGCGGTCGCCGCGCCGCGCCGCGTCGAGCTGCCCGATGCCGGTGCCTGCAGGCTGCAGCTGTCCGGCGTCATGCAACGCCGCGCACTCGGCCGCCAGCGCGCGGATCTGCGCCGGCTCCAGCAGGTCGTGCACGACGCACCAGCCGTCGCTCGCCAGCGCGTCCGCCGCGGCGTGGAATGAGGAGTTGCCGGAATTCATCGAGCGCCTCGGGATGCACGACGTTGCCGATCCGGTGCAGGCCCGTCGTGGCCGGCGCGGAAAGGTTGCCGCGGAGATGCCGGTGGGTCGGTCCCGTCAGCCGTGCGGCGCCGGCAGCATAAGTCGAAACGTCCTCAGCGCGGCGGCCGTCGCAACGGATCGAGCGGACCCGCCAGGCCGTTGTGGTCGATCTCCAGCGCCAGCGCAAGCGACCGCCCCCATTGCCCCGGCGGAAACCCCTCGCGCGCGAACCAGGCCGGCAGGTCGGCCAGCAGCCGGCCCGCGCCCCGTGTCGTCGCCCTCGACAGGGAGACAGCCGCCGTGGTCGGCTGTTGCGCGCTCTCTGCGAGGGCGATTTGCTGCCCGTGTTCAGTCCGCCGCCACGCAGCGCCCCTGCGCCCACGCGCGCAGCGTGTCCACCTGTTCGCGCATCAGCACCGACAGCGGGCGGGTCTGTTGCAGGGCGTGGAGCAGGGCGGCCTGGTCCGGGCCATTGCCTTGGCCGGCGGTGTCGTACAGCGCGCTGACGATGGACTGCTCGATCTCGGCGCCGGAGAAACCCTCGCTGGCGGCGGCCAGCGCGGGCAGCTCGAAGTTCGCCGGGTCGAGCTGGCGGCGCTTGAGGTGCAGGGCGAAGATTTCCGCGCGAACGGATTCGCTCGGCAGGTCGACGAAGAAGATCTCGTCGAAGCGGCCCTTGCGCAGCAGCTCGGCGGGCAGCTCCTGCACCGCGTTGGCGGTGGCCACGGTGAACACCTTGGCCTTGCGTTCGGCCATCCAGGTCAGCAGGTAGCCGAGCACGCGGCGTGACACGCCGCCATCGTCGCCGCCGCTGGCCAGGCCCTTCTCGATCTCGTCGATCCACAGCACGCAGGGGCTCAGCAGCTCGGTGCTGGTCAGCGCCTCGCGCAGGTTCTTCTCGGTCTCGCCCTGGTACTTGTTGTACAGCGTGCCGAAATCCAGCCGCACCAGCGGCACGCCGAAGCCGCCGGCGATTGCCTTCGCCGCGAGGCTCTTGCCGCAACCCTGCACGCCCAGCAGCAGCACGCCCTTGGGCGGGTCCAGTCGCGGCGCGGTTTCGGGCGAGAGGAACACCGGGCGGCGGCGCTGCACCCATTCGCGCACGCGCGCGACGCCGGCGATGTCGGCGAAGCTGGCGGTGGCGTATTCGTAATGCAGCAGGCCGGAGCGGTTGAGCAGGTTGAACTTGGACTGCATCAGCACCGGCAGGTCGTTCGGGCCGAGCGCGCCGTCGGCATAGATCAGCTTGCGCACGATGCGCCGCGCGTCCGGCGCGGTCAGGCCGAGCAGGTTGCGCACGATGGTGCGCGCGGCGTCGTTGTCCACCTCTATCTTGCGGCCCTGTTCGCGCTGCCAGCCGGCAGCCTCGCCGCGCAGGATGCCGGCGAGCTCCTTGATGTCCGGCAGCGACAGCGGCACGCGCAGGGCCAGCGCCTCCAGCCCCGCGGGCAGCTCGATCTTCGCGCCCACCAGCACGATGGTGTGCGCCGCCGAGCGCTGGCGCTGCACGATCTCGCGCAGCTGGCGCAGGCTGCGCGCGTAGTCCAGCAGCGAATGGAAGTCGAACAGCAGGTAGATGCCCGCTTCGGTCTGGGCGCGGATCGCGTCCAGCGTGGCGGTGGCATCCGGCGACACCGCGCCGCCGTCCTGCGAAAAATCGAGGCGGCTCAGGCCGTCGGTCAGCGTCCAGCGCCACAGCGGGCGCAAAGCCTGTGCGATCACGTGGCGGAAGCAGTCGATCACCCGCTGCTCGTCCACGGTTTCGATGACCAGCAGCGGCGTTGCCGCGCGCACCAGCGTGGTGAGGTCGTCCAGTTCGCTCATGCCACTCCCCTGAAAGGAGCCCAGTTTAGCGGGCGGCGCTGTTTCTGGCTTCGCGCGGTCCGGGGTACATTGGTGGCCTCGCCTTGCCGGAGACTGCTCATGCGCGCGTTGCTGTCCGTGCTGCTGGTGATCCTGTCGCTGCCGCTGCTGGCGGCCCCCCGGCTGGATCGGCTGACCCTGCCTGCAGGTTTCCACATCGCCGTGTACTCCGACCAGGTGCCGAATGCGCGCGAGATCGCGTTGGGTACGCACGGCACCGTGTTCGTCGGGTCCAGCGGCGCCGGCAAGGTCTACGCGCTCACCGACGCCAACGGCGACGGCGTGGCCGAGACAGTGCGCGTGGTCGCCAGCGGCCTGCGCAACCCGATCGGCGTGGCCTTCCACGACGGCGACCTGTACGTATCGGCGATCAGCCGCATCCTCGTGCTGCGCGACATCGAGCAGCACCTGGACGCGCCGCCCGAACCCGCGCTGGTCACCGACAAGTTGCCGACCAAGGGCCATCACGGTGGCCGCTTCCTCGCCTTCGGCCCCGACGGCAAGCTGTACGTGCCGATCGGCGCGCCGTGCAACATCTGCAACGCCGGTCCCGACTACGCCAAGCTGATGCGCATGAACCCGGACGGCAGCGATTGGCAGGACGTCGCCACCGGCATCCGCAACACCGTCGGCTTCGACTGGCAGCCGGGTACGAAACACCTGTGGTTCACCGACAACGGCCGCGACATGCTGGGCGACGACGTGCCCAGCGACGAGTTGAACGAGGTCACCCGCATCGGCCAGAATTTCGGTTATCCGTATTGCCATCAGGGCGACGTGGCCGACCCCGAATTCGGCGCCGGCCACCCCTGCCGCAACTACGTGCCGCCGGTGCTCAAGCTCGGCGCCCACGTCGCCTCGCTGGGCATGCGCTTCTACACCGGCAAGCAGTTCCCGGCCAGCTACCGCGGCGCCATCCTGGTCGCCGAGCACGGCTCGTGGAACCGCACCGAGAAGTCCGGCTACCGCGTGATGACCGTGCGCCTCAGCGGCAGCAAAGTCCTCTCCTACGAACCGCTGATCACCGGTTTCCAGCAAAACCAGAGCGCCTGGGGCCGCCCGGTCGACGTGCAGCCCCTGCCCGACGGCAGCGTGCTGGTCAGTGACGACCTGGCGGGGGCGGTGTACCGGGTGACGTACAAGCAGGGAATGGGGAATGGGGAATAGGGAATCGCAAGAGCGCTTCCGGCGTTTCCCATTCTCTGCTCCCCATTCCCCATTCCCTATTCCCTATTCCCTATTCCCGGAGAAAATCCATGCACCTGCGCAGCGACAATTTCGACAACGGCCAGCGCATTCCCGCGCGCTTCGCCTTCGGCAAGATCGCCGATCCCTTCGCGCTGTCGGACAACCACAGCCCGCACCTCGCCTGGCGCGACGCCCCGCCGGCCACGCGCTCGTTCGTGCTCACCTGCATCGACACCGACGTGCCCAGTCGCGGCGATGACGTGAACCAGGCGGGCCGCACGGTGCCGGCGGCGTTGCCGCGGGTGGAGTTCGTGCACTGGCTGATGGCGAATATCCCGGCCGAGTGCGGCGAACTGGCCGCCGGCGCCTGCAGCGACGAGGTCACGCCGCGCGGCAAGCGCGAGCCGTACGGGCCGCCGGGCAGCGTGCAGGGGGTGAACGACTACACCGGCTGGTTTGCCGGCGACGCCGAGATGGGCGGCGAATACCTGGGCTACGACGGCCCGTGCCCGCCCTGGAACGACACGTTGCTGCACCACTACCACTTCACCATCCATGCGATCGACGTCGACGCGCTGCCGCTGGTCAAGGGCTACTCGCGCGATCAGTTGCGCGCGGCGATGGCCGGCCATGTGCTGGATCAGGCCACGCTCACCGGCGTCTACAGCCTGAACCCTGCGGTGGCCGGCTGAACGAGGGCGCGTGGGCGCGGCGTGCAGGCGGCTGGCGGTATCCTTCACGCCCGCATGGCGCGTGCTGTGGGTGAATGGCACCCACCCACCACGAGGGATGCCCCATGTTGCACTACGCACTGGTTTTCCTGGTCATCGCGATCATCGCCGCGATTCTCGGCTTCGGCGGCATCGCCGGCGCCGCAGCCGGCATCGCGAAGATCCTTTTCGTCATCTTCCTGATCCTGGCGATCATCGCGTTCTTCCGCCGCGCCAGATAGCCCCCTTATCATCCAAGAGAATGCCATGTCGGAGCAGGTCATGAACCCCAAAGAGCCAACCCCCAAGCCCTCGGTCGACGAGCGCATCGACGAGCGCGCCGAGCGCGTCAAGCAGGCCACCTCGCAGGCCGTGGCCAGCACCAAGGACAAGGTCGACCGCGCCGCCGACCGCGTCGAGCAAGGCCTGCACCACGCCACCGACAAGACCGCGTCGGCGGCCCACCGCACCGTCGACAAGGCGGCCGAAGTGGGCGAGCAGGGCCGCGCCGCCTACGAGCACACCCGCGATCGCGCCGACGAGTTCCTTGAGCAGGCGCGCGAATACGTGCGCGAGAAGCCGATGCAATCGGTCGCCATCGCGCTGGGGGCCGGCTGGCTGCTTGGCCGCATCCTGCGACGTTGAGCCACTGATGCACGAGCAGGGTGACAGCACCCGCGAGACGGCGCCGGACCCGGCGCCGTCGTCGTCTGGCCTGTTCGACGAGATCGCCCGCCTGGGCGCCGCGCTGAAGCGGCTGTTCGGCGCGCAGAAGGATCTGCTGGCCGCGGAGCTGGGGCTGGCGCGCAGCGCGGTGTCGTGGCTGCTGGTGGCCGGGCTGGCCGCCACCGTGGCGGGGGTCGGCTTCGGCCTCACCGTGCTCGGCCTGCTCGGCGTGCTGCTGGCCAAGTGGCTGGGTTCGTGGGTGTGGGCCTTGCTGCTGCTGGCGCTGCTGCAGCTGCTGTTCCTGTTCGGCGCGGTGCTGCTGTTCCGCCGCTGCATGCATTGGATGAGCCTGCCTGTCACGCGTGGCCAATGGGGTGCGATGATGCGCGCAGGCGTGCGCAAGATCGAGGCGGAAGTCGCCGACGAGCCGGCCACGCCGTCGCATGCCGCGCGGGGCGAGGAAGGGCGATGAAAGTATTGAAGCAACTGGCCGAGGTGCGCCTCGCGCAGGCGCGCATGGAGCGGGCGCGCCACGAGGTGGGCGAGCCGGCCGCCGCACTGCTGGCGCGCGGGCGCGAATACCCGCTCGCCACGGTGGGCGTGGCTGCCGGCGCCGGCTTTGCGCTGGGCAGCCTCGACCTGCACCCGCTGCGGGTACCGGGGCTGGCCTCGCTGGTCGGCGGCGGCCTGGTCGAGGTGCTGGCGCAGGGCAGTCACCTGCTGGCCGAGATGGCCGTGGCGGGCGTGGCGGCGCACGCCGCTGCAACTGCCGATGCCGCCGCGCCGGATGGCGCGCCGACCCCGTGAACGCCGAGCCTGAGCAGCCGCCGCCGAACGCGGACGACACGCTGCGCGAGATGACCTCCGCGGCGATGCTCTCGCACATGCCGGCCGATCCGCTGCTGGTCGGCAACCTGCCGCGGCCGCTGGCGCGCCGGCTGCACAGCGCGCGCGGCACGCGCCGCCACCTGCGCGCCATCCGCATGCTGCTCAACGCGATGCTGCTGCTGGCGTTGCTGTACACCGTCACGCTGACCCGCGCACTGCTGATCCCGCTGGTGCTGGCCGCCTTCATCGGGCTGGCGCTCAACCCGATCGTGGCCACCGGCGCGCGCCTGCACCTGCCGCGCTGGCTCACCGCGCTGGTGCTGATGATCGGCCTGGTGGTCGGCATCGGCAGCGGCGTCGGCCTGCTGGCGCAACCGGCGCTCGGCTGGTTCCACGGCGCGCCGTCGGCGATCCGCAGCTTCGTGCCCAAGGTGCGCAACCTGACCAAGCCGCTGGAGGCGGCCAACCGCGCCACCCAGACCCTGGTCAGCGGCACTTCGCGCAGCGCAGCGCCGCCGCCGGCGCCGCTGTCGATCAGCGCGTGGGATGTCGTCTCCACCGCGCCCAAGGTACTCGCCGCGGTACTCAGCGTGATGCTGCTGGTGTTCTTCTTCCTGGTCTACGGCGACACCATGCTGCGCCGGCTGGTGGAGCTGACACCCAGCTTCTCCTACAAGCGGCACGCGGTCAGCATCGTGCGAAGTTTCCAGAGCGAGGTCTCGCGCTACCTGCTCACTGCGCTGTCGATCAACACCAGCCTGGGCGCGATCACCGCCGGCATGCTGTGGTTGTACGGCGTGCCCGATGCGCTGCTGTGGGGCGCGGTGGCGATGTTCGCCAACTTCATTCCGTACGTGGGGGCGATTTTCACCACGTTGCTGCTGGCCTTCGTGTCGATGCTGTACGCCAAGAACGCCGAGCTGGAGGTGTTCCTGCCGGCACTCACCTTCGCCGCCATCACCATCGTCGAGGGCAACCTGATCACGCCGCTGATCCAGGGCCGCAGCATGCGCCTGTCGCCGATCGCGATCCTGCTGTGGCTGCTGGTGTGGGGCTGGCTGTGGGGCATTCCCGGCGCTCTGCTGGCGGTGCCGATGCTGACCTGCGCCAAGCTGATCTGCGAGCGCATCCGGGGCTGGGAGTGGTTCGCGCTGATCGTGTCGCGCTAGGGTGCGATCCGCCGCATGGCGCCGCAGTTTCCGAACAACGACACCACCGGGGATGCACCATGACCGATCGGGCGATCAACCTGCGCGACAAGCTGGCCCGGTTCAGCGAGCACTGGTCGCCCCGCGTCGTCGCGGAGATGAACGACTACCAGTTCAAGCTGGCCAAGCTCAAGGGCGAGTTCGTCTGGCACGCGCATGCGGATACGGACGAGGTCTTCATCGTGCTGCAGGGCGCCCTGACGCTGGAGTTCCGGGACCGCTCCGTGCCGCTGGCGGCCGGCGAAATGTACGTGGTGCGCAAGGGCGAGGAGCATCGCCCGGTGGCCGCGGAGGAGTGCAGCGTGATGCTGGTCGAGCCGCGCGGGGTGGTCAACACGGGCGACGCGGGCGGTGCCCGTACCGCACCCAACGACGTGTGGGTGTAGCGCGCCGGCGCGCTCCATCGTTGGCCCGCGAGGCTCCTCAAGGCGATGCCGTGCCGGTCGTCGCCGGCGTGATGCCGTGCGTCCGCAGCACGGCGGAGATGTCGAAGCGCCAGAGGTTGCGCGAGCCGTTCAATGGTGACTGCAGGCGCCGTTGCAGGGTGGCTGCGTCGTCGCGCGGTTTGGGAAAGCTCACCTCCTCGCGGCGGTTGCTCGACACGAACAGCTCGCCGAACGCCGGCCCCAGCGAGGGCGTGTTCTCCAGCGTGCGGCTGTTGATCCCCTCGCCCAGGTGCGCGGGCCTGCCCCAGCTGCCGTCGGGCTGGCGGAACACGATGTAGATGTCGGCGCGGCCCAGCGCATCGCCCTCGTCGCCGGCGTAGAGCAAGAAGCGGCCCTGCGGGTCGGAATCACGGCGTGCGTTTTGCCGCGCCACGGCGCCCGCAACACGCGCCAGACGTGGTTGTTGCCGTTGTCCCCCGTGCATGCGCGCCAGGTCAGCCCGACGAGGCCGCAGGCGACGACAGACTTTCCAACGACTTCAACGCTCGTGGGGAGTCTTTTGGCACGGGCGCGCACTTCCCGGCTAGAAGCGACGCGACCAGCCCAGCTCCAGCACCGGGTAGACCGCCTGCTCCCGCGCGCGGCGGGGCTCGCCATCCAGGCCCGTCGCCGCCGCCACGCCGGCCTGCCCGTAGAAGCCGGAGTCGGCCGCGCGGTAGCCGATGCCCAGATACGCCGCCAGCTCTCGCCGCGAGGGCATGCGCGCCTGGACCCAGGCGTCGCCCAATGCGTTCCGGCCGGGGATGGGCGGGTGGGCCATGGCGGCCACCCGGATATCGTCGATCACCGCCCCCACCGACAGCAGCAGGCCGCCGGCCCGCGGGTGCCAGTCGAACCTGGCGATGGCCGCCTCGAACACATCGCCCCCCGCTGCGGCCGCGCCGCCGTGGCCGGCCGCGCGCATCGTGCCCGCCGCTTCCGCCGCTCGCGCCGTACCGTTCGGCAGCGCGAACGCGGCGAGTGTCAGTACGACCAGGGCGATCTTCTTCATGGCAGAGCCCCACCGGGCAGACGCGGCCACCCCCTGCGACCGCCGTCCCCGCCTTTATCGCGCGATCCGCGCCCGCTGCGCACGCCGCGTTGCCGGAACTGCGGACGCCATCAAGGCCGGAATGCGAACCGCTTGGCAAACGGGACGGGATGGTTTGGCGGGGAGCGCTGCGCACGGGTGGCTTGACGAACCCCATGGTGCCGCCGACCATCCTTCATCCACCTGTCACCCTTGTACGGGTGCGACTGTCGTCGCGCCCGTGCGCGCGCGGCGGCATCGTGCCGATCAGACCTTGGGAACAACGACGCCGCATGTTCGAAAACGCCTTCAACAACATGGACCGCGTCATGCGGAACGACGAAGGTCTGGCGTCCGAGCTGGACTATGCCGAACAGACCTCGTGGCTGCTGTTCCTCAAATACCTCGACGATATCGACGATATGGAGAAGGAGTGGGAAGACGAGGCCGCTCTGGAAGGCCGTGACTACACCCCCATCCTCGCGAGCCGTATCGCTGGCAAGCCTGGGCCGCGCCGAAGGCGGCCGACGGCACGCCTGATCTCAACGCCGCGCTCACCGGCAAGGACCTGATCGAGTTCGTCAATGGCGAGCTGTTTCCCTACCTGCAGACCTTCCGCGACAGCGTGGACGCCCCCGACACGCTGGAATACAAGATCGGTGAGGCCTTCTCCGAGATCGCCAATCGCTTCCGATCGGGCTATTCGCTGCGCGACGCGCTGGAGATCATCGACGGGCGACAATCAAAGGGGACGTAGGTAATTAATCCAATTTAACTACCTCCGTCCCCTTTGCTCCCCTTTGCTCCGCCTGCACTGCTCCGCCTGCACGGTGCATCCGAAGGCCGCGATCATCGCGCACGCGGCGAAGAACCGCGGCAACGACGCCGAGCGGCGCAAGGTGGAGGCGTGGCTGAAGGCGAACCCGCTGGGGAAATCGGTGGTGATCCGCGGCGACACCGCGATCATCACCTTCTACGACCCGCAGCTGGGGCCGCAGAACGGCGTGCGCTCCTCCGACATCTTCGTCTACCAGGGCGGCCGCTGGCATGCGCTGTACTCGCAGCACAGCGCGGTAGGCAGCCGCTGAGACGCAGCGGAACGTCAATCGTCGGCCACGCGCACCACCAGCTTGCCGAAGTTGCGCCCTTCGAGCAGGCCGATGAAGGCGGCCGGCGCGTTTTCCAGGCCCTCGACGCGATCCTCGCGCAGCTTGATCCGGCCCGCGTCGAGCCAGGCCTGCATGTCGCTGCGGAAAGCGGCGAAGCGATCGGCGTAGTGGTCGAGGATGACGAAGCCCTGCATGCGGATGCGCTTCTGCAGCACGCTGGCCACCAGCTGCGGGCGGCGATCCGGCCCTGCTGGCGGCGCGGCGTCGTTGTAGTGCGCGATCATGCCGCACACCGGCACCCGCGCATGGTGGTTGAGCAACGGCAGCACGGCGTCGAACACCGCGCCGCCCACGTTCTCGAAGTACACGTCGATGCCGTCCGGGCAGGCCGCGGCGAGGCGCCCGGCGAGATCCGGCGCGCGGTGGTCGAGGCAGGCGTCGAAGCCCAGCTCCTCCACCGCGTGGCGGCACTTGGCGGGGCCGCCGGCGATGCCGACCACCCGTGCGCCCTTGAGCCGGGCGATCTGTCCCACCACCGCACCGACCGCGCCGGTCGCGGCGGCCACCACCACGGTCTCGCCCGGCCGCGGTTGGCCGATGTCGAGCAGGCCGACATAGGCGGTGAAACCGGTCATGCCCAGGCCGCCCAGTGCCAGCGAAGGCGGCGCCAGGTCGCCCAGCGCCGTCAGCGTGTCGCCCGCGGCCACGGCGTAGTCCTGCCAGCCGGCGCTGGCCAGTACCAGCTCGCCGGGGTGGAAGCCGGCATGCCGCGAGCTGACCACGCGGCTCACCGTGCCGCCCATCATCGGCTGGCCCAGTTCCAGCCCGGGCGCGTACTCGGTGCCGGCCTCGTCCATCAGGTTGCGCATGTACGGATCGAGCGAGAGATACAGCGTGCGCAGCAACACCTCGCCGTCGCCGGGCGCCGGGAGCGGTGCATGGTCGAGGCGGAAATCCTGCGCGGTCGGCAACCCGTGCGGGCGGGAGGCGAGCAGGATGCGGCGATTGGTCGAAGCGTCTTGCGGCATGCGAAAAGCTCCAGGGTGGAAAGGGACGATCACCAGGCGATTTGTTCGCCATCGCGGAAGAAGCGGCCGGTGGGCGCCGGCGTCGGCAGGCTGGCGGCCCACACGATGCCGGCGGCGCCCAGGCTCACCGGCCGGCCGCCGGGGCCACCGAGTTCAGTGGCGACCCAGCCCGGGCACACCGCGTTGACCGCGATGCCGCTGCCCTCCAGCTCCGCCGCCAGCGTACGCGTATAGGTGTTGAGCGCGGACTTGGAGGTGCGATAGGCCACGCAATGGTTGCTGCTCGAACTGCTGGCACCGCAGCCGCTGGACACGTTGACGATGCGGCCGTAGCCGTGCCGGCGCATCAGCGGCAGCATCGCGCTGGTCAGCCGCCAGCTGCCGAACAGGTGGGTCTGCATCGCGCCCCATGCAAGTGTGAGGTCGCCGTCGCTGGCCAGCCTGTCGTGGTCGTAGTAGCCGCCGGCGTTGTTGACCAGCACGTCGAGCCGGCCGTAGGTGATCTCGATCCAGCGCGCCAGCGTGTCGACCTGCTCCTGCTGCGTGACGTCGAGCTGTACCGCGATCACCTCGCCGGACGCGCCGGCGAGCTGGCGCGCCGCGTGCAGGCCCTTGTCGGGATCGCGCGAGCCCAGCAGCACGATCATGCCGTGCTCGCTGAGCTGGCGCGCCACCTCGAAGCCGAGGCCGCGGTTGGCGCCGCTGACCAGCGCCACGCGATAGGTCGGCGTGATCGCCGGCGTTGCCGTCGGCACGCGACGGGCCGGCCGGCTCATGGGGCGGCGCCGCGCTGTGCCACCGCGCTGCGGTGTTCGTCGCCACATGCCTGCCAGCCACCGCCGAGCGCCTTGTACAGCGCGACGGCGCGGGTGTTGATCGCCGCCTCGGCCTGGGCCAGGTCGTCCTCGGCGGCGAGCTGGGTGCGTTCGGCATCGAGCAGTTCGAGGAAGCCGGTGGCGCCTTCCTGGTAGCGCACGCGGGCCAGGTCGGCGGCACGCTTGCTCTGCGTGCCCTGTTCGATCAGGTGGTTCACGCGGATGCGTTGCTGGTTGAAGCCGGTGACCGCGTTGTCGATGTCCTCGATCGCCTCCAGCACGGTGCGCTGGTAGTTCGCCTGCGCCGCATCGGCGCGCGCTTCGCTGGCGTGCAGGTTCGCGCGCACGCGCTGCACGTTGAGCCCGGCCCAGCTGATGCTGGGCGCCAGCGACCACGCGCGCGTCGACGGGCTGCCGAAGTCGTTGCTGCGTCCGGACAGGAAGCCGAGGAAGCCGCCCAGCGAGATGTGCGGGAAGAAGTCGGCCTTGGCCACGCCGATGCGCGCATTGGCGGCGGCGTATTCGCGTTCGGCCATCTGGACGTCCGGACGGCGTGCGAGCACGTCGCCGGCGTCGCCGATCGGCAAGGTCGCTGCAATCGGCGTGAAGCTCTTCGGCGATACGTCGATGTCGAGCTCGCCGGGGCGCTCGCCGAGCAGCACGGCGAGGCGGTATTCGCTGGCGCTGGCCTGGGTCTGCAGCAGCGGCAGCTGCGCCTGCACCGCGCTGAGGCGGGCCTTCGCGCTGGCCACGTCCTGCTCCGCGCCGGAGCCGAGCTGCTGGCGCACCTCGGTCAGGTGCACGGTCTGGCGCTGGTTGTCGATGTCGCGGCGGCCGATGTCCAGCCGCAGCTGGCTGCCGCGCAGTTCGAAATAATTGCGCGCGACTTCGGCCAGCAGGCTGACCTGGACATCGTGCAACGCCGCCTCGCTGGCGCCGAGATCGGCGCCCGCCGCTTCCACCGAACGCCGCACGCCGCCGAACAGGTCCAGCTCCCACGAAGCGTCGAAGCCGGCCTGGTAAGTCGTGGTGGTGCTGCGCCGGTCGCTGAAACCGGGCTGCTGGCCGCGGCTGCGGGTATAGCTCGCCCCGGTGTCGATGGTCGGCAGCCGGTCGGACTTGGCCCCGCTGAGCAGCGCGCGCGCTTCCTGCAGCCGCGCCACCGCGATGCGCAGGTCGAGGTTGTTCGCCGCGGCGCGCTGGATCAGGGCGTCCAGCGTCGGATCGTTGAACTGCTTCCACCAGGCGGCCTGGAATTGCGCGTTGCTTTCCTGCGCAGCATCAAGTGCCAGCTGCGGCGCGGCGGGTTTTGCGGCGTGGTAATCCGGGCCGACCGTGACGCAGCCGGCCAGCGCAAGAGCGGTCGCCAGCAGCGTGCCGCGCACCGTCACCGTCATCGCCGCGAAAGCCGTGTGGTGCGTAGGGCGGGCACTGCCCGCCGTGGTGCCGGTGTCGCCTGTTGTGGTGGTGTGGCGGGCGGTGCCCGCCCTACGGGAGCCTTGCGCGGCGAGTCCGGACATGGTCGTGAACATCTTCATCAGTGATTCTCCAGCGCCGGCAGCGCATGCGCGGCGGCGCGTTCTGCCGCGCGCGCCTCGCGGCGTTCGACCAGGGCGCGAATGACGACGTAGAACAGCGGCGTGTAGATCAGCCCGAAGATGGTCACGCCCAGCATGCCGGCGAACACCGCCACGCCCATCGCATGGCGCATCTCGGCGCCGGCGCCGTGTGAGGTGACCAGCGGCACCACGCCCATGATGAAGGCGAACGAGGTCATCAGGATCGGGCGCAACCGCAGCTTGGCCGCTTCCAGCACCGCCTCGTGGCGGCTCATGCCTTCATGCTGGCGCTCGCGGGCGAACTCGACGATCAGGATCGCGTTCTTGCACGCCAGTCCGACCAGCACGATCAAGCCGATCTGGGTGAAGATGTTGTTGTCGCCACCGGACAGCCACACGCCGGCGATCGCGGACAACAGCACCATCGGCACGATCAGGATCACCGCCAGCGGCAGCGACCAGCTCTCGTACAGCGACGACAGCACCAGGAACACCAGCAGCACGCACAGCGGGAACACCAGGATCGCGGTATTGCCGGCGAGGATCTGCTGGTAGGTCAGCTCGGTCCACTCGAAGCTCATGCCGTTGGGCAGGTTGTCCTTGGCCAGCTTTTCCATGGCCGCCTGCGCCTGGCCGGAACTGAAGCCGGGCGCCGGGCCGCCATTGATCTCGGCGGTCGGATAGCCGTTGTAGTGCTGCACGCGGTCCGGGCCGGCACCGTGCTGCACGGTGACGAACGAGCCCAGCGGCACCATCTGGCCCTGCGCGTTGCGCGTCTTCAGTTGCAGGATGTCCTCGGGCGTGTGGCGGAACGCCGGGTCGGCCGACACGTTCACCTGGTAGGTGCGGCCGAAGCGGTTGAAGTCGTTGACGTAGAGCGAGCCCATGTAGGCCTGCATGGTCTGGTAGACGTCGCCCAGGTTCACGCCCTCGGCCTTGGCCTTCTCGCGGTTCACGTCGGCGTCCACCTGCGGCACGCTGACCTGGAAGCTGGAGAACAGTCCGGCCAGTGCCGGGTCTTTGCGGCTGGCAGCGATCAGGTTCTGCGTCTGCTTGTACAGCTCGTCGAAACCACGGTCGCTGCGATCCTCGATCTGCATGCGGAACCCGCCGATCGTGCCCAGCCCCATGACCGGCGGCGGCGGGAACACGGCGATGTAGGCGTCCTGGATCGCGCCGAACTTCTGGTTCAGCGCACCGGCAATCGCACCGGCGGAAAGATCCGCGCTGCGCCGATCCTCGAACGGCTTCAGCGTGACGAACACGATGCCGGAATTGGTCGAGTTGGTGAAACCGTTGATCGACAGGCCGGGGAAGGCCACCGCGTGTTCCACGCCCGGCTGTTTCAGCGCGATTGCGCTCATGCGCCGGATGACGTCGTCCGAACGATCGAGTGACGCCGCGTCGGGCAGCTGGGCGAACGCCACCAGGTACTGCTTGTCCTGGCCCGGCACGAAACCGGTCGGCACGTGCGAGAAGCCGAACCAGGTCAGCGCGATCAGGCCGGCATAGACCACCAGCGCCAGCTTGCCCTTGCCGACGATGCGCTTGACGCCGCCCACGTAGCGCTCCGAACCGCGATGGAACATCCGGTTGAACGGACGGAACAGCCAGCCGAACGCACGGTCGATGCCGCGCGTGAGGCGGTCCTTCGGCGCGTCATGCGGCTTCAGCAGCACGGCGGCCAGCGCCGGGCTCAGGGTCAGCGAGTTGAACGCGGAGATCACCGTGGAGATCGCGATGGTCAGCGCGAACTGGCGATAGAACTGGCCGGTGAGGCCGCTGACGAAGGCGGTCGGGATGAACACCGCGCACAGCACCAGCGCGGTCGCCACGATCGGGCCGGTGACTTCGTGCATCGCCTTGCGTGTCGCGTTGCGTGGCGACTCGCCCAGTTCGATATGCCGCTCGACGTTCTCCACCACCACGATCGCGTCATCGACCACGATGCCGATCGCCAGCACCAGTCCGAACAGGCTCAAGGCATTGAGCGAGAAGCCGGCCAGGTGCATCACCGCGAAGGTGCCGATCAGCGATACCGGCACCGCCACCAGCGGGATGATCGAGGCGCGCCAGGTCTGCAGGAACAGGATCACCACCAGCACCACCAGCAGGATCGCTTCCAGCAGCGTGTGCGCCACCGCCTCGATCGAGCCGCGCACGAACACGGTCGGGTCGTACACGATCGAATAGTCGACGCCTTGCGGGAAATCCTGCTTCAGCTGCGCCATCGTGGCGCGTACTTCGTCGGAGATCTGGATCGCGTTGGAGCCGGGCCGCGCGAAGATCGGCAGCGCCACCGCCGGCTTGTTGTCGAGCAGGCTGCGCAGCGCGTAGTTGTTCGAGCCGAGGTCGACCTTGGCGACATCACTCAGATGCGTCACGCCGCCGTTCGCGTCGGTGCGCACGATGATGTTGCGGAAATCGTCCTCGCTGACCAGTCGGCCGCGGGTGTTGATGTTGAGCTGGAACGCGTTGTTGCTCGGGCCGGGCGGCGCATTCAGCGCGCCGGCGGCGACCTGCACGTTCTGCTCGCGGATCGCGTTGATCACGTCGCCGGTGGTGAGCGAGCGCTGCGCCAGCTTCTGCGGGTCCAGCCACACGCGCATCGAGTATTCGCCGGCGCCGAAGATCTGCACGTCGCCGACGCCATTGAGCCGCCCCAGCACGTCCTTCACGTGCAATCGCGCGTAGTTCGACAGGTACAGCATGTCGTAGCGCTGATCGGGCGAGGTGAGATGCACGACCATGGTCAGGTCGGGCGAACTCTTCTGCGTGGTCACGCCGAGCCGCTGCACTTCCTCCGGCAGTTTCGGCAGGGCCTGCGCCACGCGGTTCTGCACGTCGACCTGGGCGTTGTTGAGATCGGTGCCCAGCGCGAACGTCACGGTCAGCGTCAGGCTGCCGTCGCTGGTGGCCTGCGAGGAGGTGTACAGCATGCCTTCGGCGCCGTTGATCTGTTCCTCCAGCGGCGTGGCGACGGTTTGCGCGATCACTTTCGGGTTGGCACCGGGATAGCTGGCGTGCACCACCACGGTGGGCGGCACCACTTCCGGGTATTCGCTGATCGGCAGCTGGAACACCGCGATGGAGCCGGTGATCACGAACAGCAGCGACAGCACGGCGGCCATGATCGGCCGGTCGACGAAGAATTGGGCGATGTTTTTCATGCAAAAGATCCTCGACGAAGCCGCTGCGCGGCCTCGGTCTTCTTTGCTCCTCCCCCTGCACGGCAGGGAGAGGGAGAGTGTGGTCAGCCTTGCGGGGTCTTTGGGCTCGCCGTGTTGGCCTGCGCGGTGCGCGAATCGGCGTTCGGTGCATCGCCGCGCTCGACCAGCGCCTTGTCGGTCGCATCCAGCCGGTAGCTCATGGCCACCTTCTGCGGATTCACCTCGACCCCGGGGCGCACGCGCTGCAGGCCGTTCACCACCACCAGGTCGGTCGGCGCCAGGCCGCTGTCGATCACGCGCAGGCCGTGGAACAAGGCACCGGTGTCGACCTTGCGGTATTGCACCTTGTGGTCCTTGTCGACCACGTAGACGAACTGATTGCCGAGGTCGGTGCCGATCGCGCGGTCGTCGACCAGCACGCGCGGGCGGGCCTGACCGCTCTGCAGCTGCACGCGGGCGTACAGGCCGGGCGTGTACAGGCCGTCGGCGTTGTCGAACACCGCGCGCAGGCGCATCGTGCCGGAGCCGGTGTGCAACTGGTTGTCGACGAAGTCGAGGCGGCCTTCATGCGGGTAGCCCGTCTCGTCGGCCAGGCCCATCGCGGCCTCGATCCGCGCGTTGCGGCCGGCCTGCTTCGCGTCGGCGCGCAGGTGGTCGAGCTTGAGCCAGGTCTGCTCGTCCACGTCGAAATAGACATAGACCGGGTTGACCGAGACCACGCTGGTCAGCACGTCGTTGCTGGTGACCAGATTGCCGGGGGTGACGCGGGCGTTGCTGACGCGGCCGTCGATCGGCGAACGCACCCGGGTGAAGTCCAGGTTCAGCCGCGCCGCGGCCAGCGCGGCGGTGGCCGCACCGAGCTGCGCCCGCGCGCTCTGCGCGGTGGTGGCCTGGCGGTCGGCTTCCTGCTGCGCGATCGCGTGCTGGGCCAGCAGCATCTCGGCGCGGCGCTGGTTGGTCTCGGCCAGGCTCAGCTCGGCCCTGGCCTGCGCCTGGTTGGCGACCAGCCGGTCGACTTCGGCCTGGTACGGGCGGGCGTCGAGCTGGAACAGCACGTCGCCCTTGTGCACCAGCGCGCCTTCCTGGAAATGCACCGATTCGACGAAGCCGCCGACCCGCGGCTGCACCTGCACCGTGTTGACCGCTTCCAGCCGGCCGGTGAACTCGGCGCTGTCGCTGACCTTGCGGGTCAGCGCCTGCGCCACGGTCACTTCCGGCGGCGGCCCGCCGGCGGGGCTTTGCGCATGGCTGTCGTTGCCGTGCAGGAGAACCCAGCTGCCGAGCACGCCGGCAGCGATCAGGGGGACCAGCATCCATTGTTTTTTCATCTTGCGCTCCCAACACCTTGTTGGCCGGGGAGGGGGAACCCGGCGAAGGGTCGAGAGAATAGGTGTACTTTCCAGTATAGAAAATCCGTTTCTTGCGCACTACACTCGTGCGCCGCAGTCACGAATCGACGAGGAATTGAAACAATGGAAGACTTTTCCGCCATTTCGACCTTCGTCCGCGTGGTCGAGGCCAAGAGCTTCGCCGCCGCCGCCAGCCAGCTGGGCATGACCCCGTCCGGCGTCAGCCGGGCCGTGACCCGACTGGAAACCCAGCTCGGTGCCCGGCTGTTGTTCCGTTCCACGCGATCGCTGCGTCTGACCGACGACGGGGCCGCGTTCCATGCCCGTTGCAAGGAGATCCTCGCCGATCTCGCCGAGGCCACCGAGGCGCTCAACTACGCCAACAGCAAACCCACCGGCAAGCTGCGTGTGGGCATCTCGCTGTCGGTGGGGCGCGCCGCGGTGATCCCCCGGCTGACCGAGTTCGAGCAGCGCTACCCGGACATCCGGCTGGAGCTGTCGATGAGCGACTCGGCCTCGGACCTCAATGGCGAGGGCCTGGATTGCGCGATCCGCGTCGGCCAGCTGGAGGATTCCAGCCTGATCGCGCGCAAGATCGGCTACCTGCGCAACGTCGTGTGCGCCTCGCCCGAGTACCTGCGCAAGTACGGCGCGCCGCGCAGCATCGAGGATCTGAAGCATCACCGCTGCATCAACTACGTGTATCCGAACGGCCGCCCGCGACAGTGGCAGTTCGACACGCCCGGCGGCCCGCTGGAGGTCGACATCGACGCGCACATGCTGATCAACGACGGCGAATCGGTGCTGCAGGCGGTGGCCGCCGGCCTGGGCATCACGCAGGTGCCGCGCATGCTGGCCGCGTGCATGCTGGACAAGGGCATGCTGGAGCTGGTGATGACGGATACCGCCTCGACCGGCAAGCCGGTGTGGATCGTCTATCCGCAGAAGAAGCACCTGTCCGCCCGCGTGCAGGCCTTCATCGAGTGGGTGCGCGAGCTGTTCGACCGCACCAACCAGCCGGGACATGGCGCCACCGGCATGCCTGCGCCGAAAGCCGCGGTGGTTGCGGGCGCCGGTGCGCGTCCGCTGGAGTCGCTGGTGGCCTGAGCGGCTCCGGCGCCGTCGCCGGAACAGCGTGGGCGGATCGCCTCGCGCGCGCGAAGCTGGCGATATTCGGGCGTCGAAATCCTCGCGCAGCGCGTCGGGTTAGCGCAGTGCCGCGTCGTGCTCCAGCGCATCGGGCAGGGCGTGCGGCGACGGAGCATGCATCGGCGGGACGATCAGCCCCCCGCGGGCACCAGCAACAGCAGCGCCACGCCGAAGGCGATGCGATAGATCGCGAACGGCGTGAAGCGGTGGCCGACGATGTAGCCGAGCAGCCACTTCACCGCGACGAAGGCGGTGATCGCCGAGACCACGAAACCCACCGCCAGCGCGGTCCAGTCCTCGTGCACCGCGCTGCCGCCGTGCAGCACCTTCAGCAGCTCGTAGCCGGTGGCCGCGTACATGGTGGGAATGCCGACCAGGAAGGCGAACTCGGTGGCCGCCGCGCGGTTGCTGGTGCCGAACAGCATCGCCGCGAAAATCGTCGCCGCCGAGCGCGAGGTGCCGGGGAAGATGCCGGCAATCATCTGCGCGATGCCGACCAGGATCGCCACCCGCCAGGTCACCTCGCTGCGCTCGGGCTGGCGCGCGGCCAGCAGCTCGGCGCCGATCATCCAGAAGCCGCCGATGACCAGCGCCCAGGCGATCGGCGTCACCGTCTCGGGCAGCTTGAAGCCGAGCTTCACCGCGATGAAGCCGAGCACGGCGGTGATCGCGAAGGCCACGACCAGCTTCAGCAGGTAGTCGCGGTTGGCCGGGTCGCGCCACTGCGTCAGCAACTGCCAGATGCGCTTCCAGTAGATCAGCGTGACCGCCAGGATCGCGCCGGCCTGGATGCCGATGTTGAACAGGTCCGAGCGTGCGCCCAGCCCGAACTTCTCGGCGATCAGCAGGTGGCCGGTCGAGGAGATGGGCAGGAATTCGGTGATGCCTTCGATGATGCCGAGCAGGATGACGTGGAACAGGTCGATCACGGGAAGGTCCGATGCAGTAGGCAGCGGCATAGCTTACGGGGTTGGCCTGGCGCTGGCACGGTGAGGTGAAAGCGCGCCCGCGGTGCGATAGTGGCCATCCGTCGACCCGCCCGCCCACCCGGAGGTACGCCATGATCGAACTCGTCATTCCCCAGCGCCGCCGCGACCTCGGCAGTTTCGAGGTTGGCCGCGTGCTGCCGTTCGCCCAGCGCCGCATGGTCGGGCCGTACATCTTTTTCGACCGCATGGGCCCGAAGCAGCTGGCGCCGGGCCTGCCGCGCGAGGCGGACGTGCGCCCGCACCCGCACATCGGCCTGTCGACCATCACCTATCTGTTCCACGGCGAGATCACGCACCGCGACAGCCTCGGTTCGGAGCAGCCGATCCGCCCGGGGGAGGTCAACTGGATGACCGCCGGCCGCGGCATCACCCACTCCGAGCGCTTCGAGCGCCTGCGCCGCGAGGGCGGGCCGCTCGATGGCGTGCAGCTGTGGGCGGCGCTGCCGGTCGAACGCGAGGAAATGGAACCGGGCTTCTGGCACTACGCCAGCGAGGCGTTGCCGGTGTTCGGCGAAGGCGGCGTCAACGGGCGGATGATTGCCGGGCGATTGGCGGGCGTGGCATCGCCGGTGAAGGTGGATTCGCCGCAGTTCTACGTGCACTGGACGTTGCGTGCGGGCTCGCGCACCTCGCTGCCGGCGGAGTACGCCGAGCGCGCGGTCTATGTCGCCAGTGGCGAGGTCGAGGTGGATGGCCAGCGCGTGGAGGTCGGCAGCATGGCCGTGCTGGCGCCCGGCAAGTCCGTCACCGTCGCCGCGCTGGACGACGCGGTGGTGATGGCGCTGGGCGGCGAGCCGGTGGGGCCGCGCTACATCGACTGGAACTTCGTCTCCTCCTCGCCGGAGCGGCTCGACCAGGCCCGCGCCGACTGGGCCGCCGGGCGGATGAAGCTGCCGGACCTGGACCACGACGAGTTCATCCCGCTGCCGCCGAAGCTGGGAGCGCAGCCGAAGCCGATGTCCTGAGGCGGATCGGGTTGAACCGCTTGCCGGCATGATCCCGCACGCACCGGAACAGTGCAAGCCGGTCGTCTCGACCGCCGTGGTTGGTGCGAACGCAGGGGCGTCCGCGGCGCCGCAGCGACGCCGATGCCCTCACGGCAACGGTTTCCGTGCATGGCATGGGGCTTGCTGAGGGTCTGGTGAGGCCGCGCGGTCGCGCGGTCATGTCGTGGGTGCATGGACGTCTGGACGTCTGGACGGCCATCGCCACGGCACCACCGGTTCGAGGGCGGGTCCATGAGGCGAAGCGGGATGTTTGCGGCAGTGGCCGTGTCGTGCTGCGCCGCCACCGGCCCGGCACCGCTGCGGGCGGGCGACGCGCCGGCCAGTCAGTGGATCGGCAATGCCGGCGTGGTCAGCGACTACCTGTTCCGCGGCATCTCGCAGACCGACCGCAAGCCAGCCGTGCAGGCCGGCGTCGAGTTCGATCACGCCGACGGCTGGTACGTCGGCGGCTGGGGCAGCAACGTCAGCTGGCTGTCCGATACCTCGACTCCGGCCGCGCCGGTTTCCAGCAGCGTGGAGCTGGATATCTACGGCGGCTGGCGCGGCCGTCTCGGTGATGGCTGGAGCGTCGACCTGGGTGCGTATCGCTATCAGTATCCGGGCAGCTATCCCGCGGGCGCCACGTTGCCGAACACCAGCGAGATCTACGTCGCGGTCGCCTGGAAGAACCTGTCGCTGAAGTACTCCTGCGCGCTCACCCCCTTGTTCGGCTATGCCGACAGTGAGCGCAGCGGCTACCTGGATCTGTCCTGGAACCAGCCGCTGGCGCCGGGCTGGCAGCTCAACACGCACGTCGGCCAGCAGCGAGTGGCGAACGTGCCCGGCGCGTCGTACCGCGACTGGAAGCTGGGCGTGACGCGCAACTTCGCCGGCAGCTGGTCGCTGGCGCTGGGCTACTACGGTACCAATGCGCGCCGCTCCGTCTACACCAATGCGCGCGGCCGCTACCTGGGCCGCGCCGCGGCAGTGCTGAGCCTGGCCCGGTCGTTCTGAATACATTCCCGCGGGAGCCACCCATGAAACTGATCACCAGTGTCATCCGTCCGCACAAGCTCGACGAGGTCCGCGATGCGCTGGAGGGTGCCGGTGTGTCCGGGATGACCGTGACGGAAGTGCGCGGCTTCGGCCGCCAGAAGGGCCACACCGAGTTGTATCGAGGCGCCGAGTACGTGGTCGATTTCCTGCCCAAGCTCAAGGTCGAGGCAGTGGTGCCCGACGCGCTGCTCGACACCGCGCTGGACGAGCTCCAGCGCGCCGCGCGCACCGGCAATGTCGGCGACGGCAAGGTCTTCGTCACCGACGTCGAGCAGGTAGTCCGCATCCGCACCGGCGAGCTCGATGCCGATGCGCTGTGATCCGGCCATCACCCGGTTCGAGTGCCGAATCTTCGGCTCTCGTCATTCCCGCCTTCGCGGGGATGACGAGTTTCAGGCGAACGCCATCCTCCTGACCCCCAGCCCGCGAGGCTTTCGATGAAATCATTCAAGTTCCGTCGCGGCCTCGTTGCGGCCCTGCTGCTGGTCGCGCCGCTGCTGCACGCCGCCACACCGGTGCCGACGGTCGACAAGGGCGACGTGGCGTGGATGCTCACCTCCACATTGTTGGTCTTGCTGATGACGGTGCCGGGGCTGGCGCTGTTCTACGGCGGCCTGGTGCGGGCGAAGAACGTGCTGTCGGTGCTGATGCAGGTGCTGACGGTGTTCTCGCTGCTGCTGTTGCTGTGGGTGGCCTACGGCTACAGCCTCGCCTTCGGCGGCGGTGCGGTGATCGGCGGCTTCGGCAAACTGTTCCTGCACGGCGTGACGAAGGACAGCCTGGCGGCCACGTTCACCGCCGGCGTGGCGCTGCCGGAGTACGTGTTCGTGGCGTTCCAGGCCACTTTTGCCGGCATCACCGGCGCGCTGATCGTGGGCGCGCTGGCCGAGCGCATGCGCTTTCGCGCCGTGCTGCTGTTCGCCGCGCTGTGGTTCAGCTTCGCCTACCTGCCGATCGCGCACATGGTGTGGGCCGGGCCGCGCGGTTTCCTGTTCGCCATGGGCGCGCTGGACTTCGCCGGCGGCACCGTGGTGCACATCAACGCCGGCGTGGCCGGCCTGGTCGGCGCGTGGTTCGTCGGGCCGCGGCTGGGTGTCGGCCGCGAACCGATGAAGCCGCACAACGTGACCTTCACCATGATCGGCGCGGCGCTGCTGTGGGTGGGCTGGTTCGGCTTCAACGCCGGCTCCAACCTTGAAGCGAACGCGGGCGCGGCGCTGGCCTTCCTCAACACCTTGCTGGCCGCGGCCGCGGCGGTGCTGGCATGGCTGGCGGTCGAGGCGAGCCTGCGCGGCCATGCGTCGATGGTCGGCGGCGCCTCCGGCGCGGTGGCCGGGCTGGTCGGCATCACGCCGGCCTGCGGCACGGTGGGTCCGCTGGGCGCGATCGTGATCGGCGCGCTGGCCAGCCTCTGCTGCGTGTGGGGCGTCACCGGACTGAAGAAGCTGCTGCGCGCGGACGACGCGCTGGACGTGTTCGGCGTGCACGGCATCGGCGGCATCGTGGGCGCGCTGCTCACCGGCGTGTTCACCGCGCCGGCGCTGGGCGGCACCGGCGCGGCAGGCTTCCCGATCCTCCGCCAGCTTGGCGTGCAGGTGCTGGGCGTGGGCCTCACCGTGCTGTGGAGCGGCGTGGTTTCCGTGCTGGCCTTGCTGCTCGTCAAGCTGGTGTTCGGCCTGCGCGTACCGCACGAGGCGGAGCGCGAGGGGCTGGACATTACCTCGCACGGGGAAAGCGCCTACGATGGGTGAGTCGGCCGGCCGGGCCTTCATGCATTGACCCTGGTTGGTGCAATCACATGAGTGATTGCACCACCATGAAACTCTCCGGCCGTCCCTGGAAACACGCAAGCCCTTGCCGCGCAACGCTTCCACCCACTGGCACGCGCCTTGCTCTGCCAGTTCATCCATCCCCATCGAGGTTGCTCCATGTCCGCCGCCAACCAAGTGCTCGACCTGATCCAGGAACACGAGGTCGAGTTCGTCGACTTCCGTTTTGCCGACATGCTCGGCGTGCATCATCACGTCACCTTCCCGGCCCACGCGATCGACGAGTCGACGTTCGAGGACGGCAAGATGTTCGACGGCTCCTCGATCACCGGCTGGAAGGGCATCAACGAGTCGGACATGATCCTGCTGCCCGATCCGGACACCGCGCACCTCGACCCGTTCAGCTCGCACGTGCAGCTGATCCTGCATTGCGACGTGCTGGAGCCGAGCACCATGCAGGCCTACGGCCGCGACCCGCGCTCGATCGCCAAGCGCGGCGAGGCGTACCTGAAATCCACCGGCATCGCCGACACCGCGTTCTTCGGTCCGGAGCCGGAGTTCTTCATCTTCGACTCGGTGCGCTGGCAGAACGACCCGGGCCGCGTGTTCTACGAAATCGGTTCCGAGGAAGCGGCATGGTCCTCGCGCTACAAGTACGACGGCGAGAACCACGGCCACCGCCCCGGCGTCAAGGGCGGCTACTTCCCGGTCAGCCCGGTCGACTCGCTGGGCGACCTGCGCGCGGACATGTGCAAGGTGCTCGAATCGCTGGGCCAGACCGTCGAAGTGCATCACCACGAAGTGGCGAACGCCGGCCAGTGCGAGATCGGCGTGAAGTTCAACACGCTGGTGAAAAAGGCCGACGAGCTGATGACGATGAAGTACGTCATCAAGAACGTGGCGCACCAGAACGGCAAGACCGTCACCTTCATGCCCAAGCCGCTGGTCGGCGACAACGGCAGCGGCATGCACGTGCACCAGTCGCTGGCCAAGAACGGCGAGAACCTGTTCGCCGGCGACCTGTACGGCGGCCTGTCGCAGACCGCACTGTGGTACATCGGCGGCATCTTCAAGCACGCCCGCGCGATCAACGCGTTCGCCAACTCCACCACCAACAGCTACAAGCGCCTGGTGCCGGGCTTCGAGGCGCCGGTGATGCTGGCGTACTCGGCGCGGAATCGTTCCGCGAGCTGCCGCATCCCCTACGTGGCCAGCCCGAAGGGCCGCCGCATCGAGGTGCGCTTCCCCGACCCGATGAACTCCGGCTACCTGGTGTTCACCGCGCTGATGATGGCCGGCCTCGACGGCATCCTCAACAAGATCGACCCGGGCGCGCCGGCCGACAAGGACCTGTACGACCTGCCGCCGGAAGAGGAGAAGAACATCCCGCAGGTCTGCTCCAGCCTCGATGCCGCGCTGGAAGCGCTGGACAAGGACCGCGAGTTCCTCAAGGCCGGTGGCGTGTTCACCGACGACTTCATCGACGCCTACATCGAGGTGAAGATGAAGGAAGTCACCAAGTACCGCGCCAGCACGCATCCGCTGGAGTTCCAGATGTACTACTCGCTCTGAGCGAGGCGTCCAGGCGGTAAGACAACGGGCGCCTTGGCGCCCGTTGTCGTGCCGGAGTCAGCTTTCCCGCGGCAGCACGGTGAGCACGCGTTCGATGAACACGTGCAGTTCCTTCATGTAGTTGGTCAGGAACTCGGCGGTGGACGGGTTGGTGACGTTGCCGTCCTCGTCGATCAGGCCCGGCTTGAACTGGAGGTACGCCTCCATCGTGTTCATCAGCGGCGAGTTGCAGAAGCACAGCACGCCGCGCAGTTGTTGCTGGGCGACCGCGGTGCCGATCGAGCCGGGCGAGGTGCCGATCACGGCGGACGGCTTGCGCGCGAACGAGTTCTTGCCCCACGGCCGGCTGGCCCAGTCGATCGCGTTCTTCAGCGCGCCGGGGATCGAGCGGTTGTATTCCGGCGTGACGAACAGCACCGCGTCGACCTCGGCGATCGCCTGCTTGAACGCGCGCGCCACCGCCGGGAAATCCGCGTCGTAGTCGTAGCTGTACAGCGGCAGGTCCCCGATCGGGATCTCCACCAGCTCCAGTTGCGGCGCTGCCAGTTTTGCCAGCGCGTGGGCCAGCTGGCGGTTGATCGAGCCCTTGGCGAGGCTGCCGACGATGTAGCCAATCTTGTACTTGCTCATGGGATGTCCTCGTGGCGCGTGCGGTGAGGGCGCGGCTCAGTAGCCCGCCGTGAACCGCTGCCGGAGATGTTTCGGCGTTTCCAGTTCGTCGACGGGGGCGATCGCGTAGTCTTCCATCGAGATCCAGCTCTTGCCGCCGGCGTCGGTGAGCAGCGCATCGCCGCCGACGCGGAAGCTGCCGGTGCGTTCGCCGGGAGCGAACTCGGCCGACGGCGACAGGAAGGTCCAGTCGAGGTCGTGCTCGCCGCGCAAGGTGTCGAGGAAGCGGCGACCGCCCTCGGCCTCGGGCCGGTAGGCCGCGGGAAAGCCGGGCGTGTCGAGCAGGACGTGCCCCGGCGCCACTTCCAGCGTGGCGGCACCGCCGACCACCAGCAGCCGCCTGACCCCGGCCTGTTTCACCGCGGCGAGCAGTACGGCCGCTTCGCTGGTGGCGAACTTCAGCGCGCTGATCACCGCGTCGTGGCCGGCCAGCAGCGGGGCCAGTTGCGCGGGCTGGTCGGCGTCAGCGTTCTTCAGGACCAGGCCCGGCTGGCCGGCCAGCTTGCCGGTGTCGCGGGCGATGCCGGTGACGCGGTGGCCGCGGTGCAGCAGTTCGGCCAGCAGGCGCGAGCCGACGCGGCCGGTGACGCCGATCAGGGCGATGTTCATGCTTGCCTCCCTGGGGTGGTATCGCGCTGATGGTCGATGGCGTCGCGTCGGCGATCGGGCCAGACTAACGCCGCGAATGTAAGCAGTACGTGGATACGAATCGTCACAGCAGGAGTCCCCCGATGACTGAGCGGAACACCTCGACGCGCCTGCCGACGATCTTCTTCGGCCACGGCAATCCGATGAATGCGCTGCAGGACAACGACTGGAGCCGCGGCTGGGCCGCGCTCGGCCGGCGCCTGCCGCGCCCGCGCGCGGTGCTGTCGGTGTCCGCGCACTGGTACGTGCCGGCGACCCTGCTCACCGCGATGGCCCGGCCGCGCACGATCCACGATTTCGGCGGCTTTCCTCGCGAGCTGTTCGAGGTGCAATACCCGGCGCCGGGCGACCTCGACCTGGTGCGCCGCGTGCGCGAACTGCTGCAGCCGCTGGACGTGGGCGAGGATCGCTCGTGGGGGCTGGACCACGGCACCTGGTCGGTGCTGCGCCACGTCTATCCCGACGCCGACGTGCCGGTGGTGCAGCTGTCCATCGACGAGTCGCAGCCGCCCGCGTTCCACTACGGCCTGGGCCGCCTGCTGCGGCCGCTGCGCGAGGAGGGCATCCTGCTGATCGGCAGCGGCGACGTGGTGCACAACCTGCACGCCTATGCCTGGGGCCGGCATCCGGCCGAGCCGTTCGACTGGGCGCTGCGCTTCGAGGCGAAGGCGCGCGAGCTGATGCTGCAGGGCGATCACCATGCGCTGGTGGACTACGAGGCATTGGGTCGCGACGCGGAGCTGTCGATCCCCACGCCCGACCACTACCTGCCGCTGCTGTACGTGCTTGGCGCCAGCGACGAGGGCGACGCGGTGACCTTCCCGGTCGAGGGCATGGATGGCGGCTCGATCTCGATGCTGAGCGTGCAGTTCGGCTGAGCGTCGCGCAGGGCGCGCATGGCCCGCCGCGCTCGACGGCAAGAAGCGGGCGGTGCCGCCGGGTTGCGGGAGGTCGTGCCCGCGGCGGGGCGGTCCCCGGCATTTGCACCAAACAGATACATTGCCCATGATGGTGCAATGAACGATCTCGCATGGCCGACATGGGCACAGCAGCTGGCAACCGGCATCGTGCTGGTCGACGCCCGGCTGCGCCTGCGCTGGCTCAATCCGGCGCTGGTCGAAGGGCTGGAACTGGGCGTGCGCCACCCGTTGGGGCAGCCGCTGACGTTGCTGTTTGCCGACGGTGACGAGGCTGCGGCGCGGGCGGCGCGGGTGCTGGCCGCGCAGCGGCCGGCGCAGTGGCGCGCGGTGCCGCTGGCCGCCGCGAACGGCCGCGAGATCCGTGCGGACATCGCGCTGCAGCCGTTCGACGATGGCCTGCTGCTGGAGGTGCACGTGCTGGCCGAGCCGCTGTCGGCGAGCTCGCCGCTGTCGGCCACCCTGCGCGGTTTCGCGCACGAGGTGAAGAACCCGCTGGCCGGCCTGCGCGGCGCCGCGCAACTGCTGCAGCGACGGGTCGACAACGACGACCTGCAGGCGCTCGCCGGCATGATCATCGACGAGGCCGACCGGCTCGGCACGCTGGCCAATCGCCTGCTGCACCACGACGGCGCCGCGCGGCTCGGCCCGGTCAACATCCACCAATTGCTGGAGCGCCTCGCCGACCTGCTGCAGGCCGAGCCGGCGCCGCCGCAATGGCGCCACGACTACGACCCCAGCGTGCCGGACCTGCTCGGCGATGCCGATCGCCTGCACCAGCTGCTGCTCAACCTGGCGCGCAACGCGCTGGAAGCCGGCGCCCGCACGCTCACCCTGCGCACCCGCGTCGAACACGGCGTGCGCCTCGGTGAGCGGATGCTGCGCACGGCGCTGCGGCTGGAGCTGATCGACGACGGCGCCGGCATCCCGGCCGGCCTGCGCGACACCTTGTTCGAACCACTGGTCTCCGGTCGCGCCGACGGCACCGGCCTGGGCCTGGCGCTGTCCCGCGAGATCGCCCGCGAACACGGCGGCGAACTGCGCGGCGCCAGCCGCCCCGGCGAGACCGTGTTCACGCTGTACCTGCCGCTGGAGCGCGCGCATGACTGACCGGACGAAGATCCCTGCAGGAGCGCACCTCGTGCGCGATGCTCCTGCGTCACGCAACGACAAGCATCGCGCGCAAGGTCCGCTCCTGCAGGAAATCTGGATCGTCGACGATGACCGCGGCGTGCGCTTCGTGCTGGCCGAGGCCCTGCGCGATGCCGGCCTCGCGGTGCGCGAGTTCGGCGATGCCGAGGCGGCGCGCGCGGCGTTGCGCGACGAACGCCCCGCGCTGCTGCTCACCGACGTGCGCATGCCGGGCGAGGACGGCCTGAGCCTGCTGCACGACCTGCAGCAACGCGCGATCGGCCCGGTGATCGTGATGAGCGCCTACACCGACGTCGCCACCACGGCGGCAGCCTATCGCGCGGGTGCGGTGGATTACCTGGCCAAGCCGTTCGACCTCGATCACGCCGTGGCCGTGGTGCAGCGCGTGCTGGCCGGCGCGGCGAACGTGGCCGCGCCGGCTCCCGCCGCGCCGGTCGCCCGCCACGCCCTGCTCGGCGACAGCGCGCCGATGCGCGAGGTGTTCCGGCTGATCGGCCGCGTCGCCGCCAGCGACCTCAACGTGCTGGTCACTGGCGAAACCGGCACCGGCAAGGAACTGGTGGCGCGCGCGCTGCACGAGGAGAGCGCGCGCCGCGAGCAACCCTTCATCGCACTGAACACCGCCGCGATCCCCAGCGAGCTGCTGGAGAGCGAACTGTTCGGCCACGAGGCCGGCGCGTTCACCGGCGCCACCCGCCGCGTCGCCGGCCGTTTCGAGCAGGCCGAGGGCGGCACGCTGTTCCTCGACGAGATCGGCGACATGCCGCTGATCCTGCAGACGCGCTTGCTGCGCGTACTGGCCGGCGGCGAGTTCTACCGGGTCGGCGGGCGCGAACTGATCCGCTGCAACGTGCGCATCGTCGCCGCCACGCATCAGGATCTTTCCGCGCGCGTCGCCGCCGGCGCATTCCGCGCCGACCTGATGCACCGGCTGGACGTGGTGTGCATCGAACTGCCGCCGCTGCGCAGCCGCCGCGGCGACATCGCGCTGCTGGCGCAGCACTTCCTGGCCGCCACCGCGCAGGAACTGAAATTGTCGCCGAAGCGCTTCTCCAGGGCCGCACTGAAACTCGTCGCCCAGCGCGACTATCCCGGCAACGTGCGCGAGCTGGAAAACCTGTGCCGCCGGCTGGCGGTGATCGCGCCGGGCAGTGAAATCCTGCCCGGCGACCTGGGCGACGCTGCGGACACGGCACGCGGCGGCGAATGGACCGACGCATTGCGCGAGTGGGCCGCGCAGGCGCTGGCCGATGGCGAGGCGGACATCCATGCCCGCGCCCGCGAAGCGCTCGACCAGACCCTGCTGCAGGCCGCGCTGCAGGCACACGAAGGGCATCGGCAGAACGCGGCGCAGGCGCTCGGCGTGGGACGCAACACGCTGACCCGCAAGCTCGGCGCCTCGCGCACGCGGCGACGTTGAGTTGGCCCGCGGCCGGCGGGCGGTGCCCGCCCTACACGGAACCCCTCTCGCCGTTCATCCTGAGCGTAGCCGCGCAGCGGCAAAGTCGACGGGTCGGGGCCGACGCGCGGCTTCGAAGCGGTGACGTAGGGCGGGCACTGCCCGCCGCTTTCGCGGATCGCGAATCCGGGAAAACCATCGCCCGCGAGCGGGCTCCTACGCGGGCGGGTGGCCCAGGGTGATGCGCAGGCGGTGCGTCGCGCCATCGGTGGCGAGGGTGACGGGTTCGGCGGCGTCCAGCGTCTGGCCGTCCATTTCCACCCGTTGCACGCCGCGGCAGACGTGGTCGGGGTTCTGCACGCCGATCTCGTGAAGCGTGCCGCGATGCCGGTAGCTGATCCTGAAGCCGGGCCAGGCTTTGGGAATGCACGGATCGATGCTCAGCCGGTCGCCCCTCAAGTGGAAGCCGAGCAGCGCCTCCAGCCCGGCGCGGTAGAGCCAGGCGGCGGAGCCGGTGTACCAGGTCCAGCCGCCGCGGCCGATGTACGGTGCCACCGAATAGACGTCCGCACAGGCGACGTAGGGTTCGACCTTGTAGCGTTCGACGGCCTCGGGACTGTCGCTGTGACGGATCGGGTTGAGCAGGTCGAACAGGCCGCCGGCACGGTCGCCGTCGCCGAGCCTGGCCCAGGCGAAGATCGACCAGATCGCGCCATGCGTGTACTGCCCGCCGTTCTCGCGCACGCCGGGCGGGTAGCCCTTGATGTAGCCGGGGTCCTTCTTGCCGTCTTGGTCGAACGGCGGGGTGAACAGTCGCGCGAGCTTGTGCTCGTGGTCGATCAGCAGGCGGTCGACCGAATCCATCGCCTGCACCGTGTGTTCGCGGTCGGTTGCCTTGCCCAGCACGCTCCACGATTGCGCGATGGTGTCGATGCGGCATTGCTCGCTGTCCTTCGAACCCAGCGGCGTGCCGTCGTCGTAGTAGCCGCGGCGATACCACGCGCCGTCCCAGGACTGCTCCAGTGCCGCGCGCAGCGCCGTGGCGCAATCGCGCCAGTGCGCCGCGCGCGCATCGCCGCGTGCGGCGGCCACCGGCGCCAGCGCGTCGATGGTGGCCAGCACGAACCAGCCCAGCCAGCTGCTTTCGCCACGGCCCTCCGCGCCGACCGCGTTCATGCCGTCGTTCCAGTCGCCGGTGCCGATCAGCGGCAGGCCGTGCGCGCCGCGAGTGAGGCTGGTGTCGATCGCCAGCGCGCAGTGCTCGTACAGCGTCGCCTGCCGGTCGGACACTTCGGGCTGGAAGAAGGCATCGGTGGCGCCGTCGGGGATCGCCTGGCCCTGCAGGAACGGCAGCTTTTCGTCCAGCACCGCGCGGTCGCCGCTGACCTCGACGTAATGCATCGCCACATAGGCCAGCCACACGCGATCGTCGCGGATCTTCGTGCGCACGCCCTGGCCGTGCGGCGGCAGCCACCAGTGCTGCACGTCGCCCTCGGGAAACTGGCGCCCGGCGGCGCGCAGCAGGTGCTCGCGCGCCAGGTCGGGGCGGCTCACGCACAGCGCCATCACGTCCTGCAACTGGTCGCGGAAGCCCCAGGCGCCGCTGGCCTGGTAGTACGCGGTGCGCGCCCACAGGCGGCAGGCGGTGACCTGGTATAGCAGCCAGTCGTTGAGCAGGATGTCGAGCGCGCGGTCGGGCGTGCCGACCTGCACGGTGTCGAGCAGGTCGTTCCATTGCGTCGCGATGCGGGTGAGCAGGTCGTCGACATCGACGTGGCGGTACTTCGCCACCAGCGCGCGCGCGGCGTTCTCGTCGCCGCCTTCGCCGAGCAGGAAGGTCAGGTCGAGTTGCGTGCCCGGCGGCAGTTCCACGCGCGTCTGCAGCGCGCCGCACGGGTCGAGTCCGGCGCCGAGGCGACCGTCCAGCGGGTGGTCGTGATGCAAGGCCGCCGGCTGCGCGGTGCTGCCCAGCGCGCCGAGGAAACTCGCCCGGTCGCCGCTGAGCGACTGCTGCGCGCCGGCCAGGTCGAAGAACGCCACGCGCTCGCCGAAATCGGCGCGCCAGCGGTTGCGGGCGAACAACGCGCCGCTGGCCGCGTCGCGCGCGGTCGCCACGAACGGCGCCGGCGTGCTGCCGTTGGCGCCGAGCGCCCATTCCACGTAGCCGGTGATCGACAGCCGCCGCGTGCGGCCGGACCGGTTGACCAGGCGCAGCCGCGACAGCTTGACCGGATCGTCCGGCGCCACGCACACGGTCAAGGCCAGCGCGATGCCGTGGGCGTCGTTGCAGAGTTGCGTCCAGCCCTTGCCGTGCGTCGCCGTGCAGCGCGCGCCGGGCACGCGGATCGGCAGCGCGCCGGCGCTCCACAGCTCGCCGTTGTCCCTGTCGCGCAGGTAGATGATGTCGTGCGGTTGATCGCTGACCGGGTCGTTCGGCCACGGCGTCAGCGCGTTCTGCTGGCTGTTGGTCGACCAGCTGTAGCCGCCGCCATCGGCGGTGACGGTGCAGCCGAATTGCGGGTTGGCCAACACGTTGGTCCACGGCGCGGGCGTGGGGCGCGCGTCATCCAGCTCGATGCGGTAGGCACGGCCATGCTCGATGAAACCGCCGTGGCCGTTGGGAAACTCCTGCACCGGCTCGTCCGGTGCGACGACCGCGGCGGGCGTCCCGGCGCGGATCGGCACAGCGGCAGCTGGCGTCGCGGCGGCGGGCGCAACGGTGGCCACGGTGTCGGCGTCGACCACCACGCGCGCGGCGGCGAGCAAGGCGTCGCGCTGGTCGGCGGCGATGGCATCCTCGCGCAGGCAGAACAGCTCCACCTTGGGCAAGCCTTCGCAGCCCTTCAGCTGCGCCTGCTGCGCGTCGATGCGCGGCGCCAGGGCAGCGCGCGTGGCGTCGTCCTCGCCGAGGCGATCGAGCACCACCACGTCCACCGCCAGTTGCTGCGCGCGCCACCAGCGCTGCGCCAGCAGCAGCGCATCCAGCCGCTGCAGCGCCGCGGCACCGTCCGCGCGCAGCAGTGCGATCGGGCGATCGCCGGAGATGCTCAGCCCCCACAGCGCCGGTGCGCCGCCGTGGCCGCGCGCGCGATCGTCCGGCGCGGCGCGCTGACTCGCATCGCTGACCAGCAGCGCATCCTGCCAGCGGGCGAAGCACGCGGCCTGCGCATCGTCGATGCCGAGTTGCTGGCGTTGCCCGCGGGCGCGTGCTGCGGCATCGCTGAACAATCGCTCGGCGGCCTGCGCATCCTGCATGCGCGCGTGCAGCGCGAGCGCGCCCTCGCGCGAGTCGGCCAGCTGCGTCCACAGCAGCAGGACGACGCGGGCGCCCGGCGCGAGGATGAAGCTCCGGCGCAGCGCCCATACCGGGTCGAGCACGCAGCCGGTGGTGCCGGACAGCGCCACGCCGGGAGCCATCGCGCACGCATCGCGCAGCGTGCGGCCGCGGCCGAGGAAGCGCGCGCGGTCGGTCTCGCGCTCGGGCGCGCCGGCGGTGTCGCCGAGCAGTTGCAGGGCCTGCGCCGCCCATACCGTGGCCTGGCTGTCGCTGCGCTTGCGCCGGGTGGCCAGCAGCAGTTGGCGCGCGTCATCCCAGTCGGTCTGCACGAACATCTTGGAGTACGCCGGGTGGCTGTCGTCGTCGCCGCGCGGGCCGAGCACCAGTTCGGCGTAGCTGGTCAGCGACACGCGGCGATGGCGGTCGCCGTGGTTGCTCAGTACCAGCCGGCGCAGTTCGAGGTCGGCGTCGGCCGCCACCGCGACATCGAGCTCGTGGTGCAGCAGCTGGTGGCGGCCGGCGTAGTGCGCCAGCCCGGGCGCGAAGCGCACCACATCGTCCGGACGCGACACGCCCAGCGGTTGCGCGGTGACCGACCACACCGCGCCGTCGTCCTCGTCGCGCAGCAGCAGGAAGCTGCCCCAGGGATCGGTGACCGGGTCCTCGCGCCAACGCGTCACCGCCAGTTCGCGCCAGCGCAGGAAGCCGGCGCCGTTGGGGCCCAGCATGGTGGTGAGGCGACCGTTGCCGAGCAGGTGGCGGGGCGGTGGGGATGCATCGGTGGACATGCGGACGGCTCCTGCGGCTGCGGTGCAGTCGGATCGGGCGAGGGGGCGAATGGCATGCGCATGAGCGCAAAAACCTGCGAGCCGGTCATGCCCGCGCAAGCGAAAGGTTCCCGCCCTGCGCGGGCATGGCGCGCGTCCAGGCCATTCGGCGAAACCGCTCCAGCCTGCGGCGCGCGTCGGCAATGCAACGTGAAAGTGCCGCTCTACACGCCACGCACGCACTTGTCGTCGCACACTGGCAGGCAGTTTGCCGTTCCACCCCAGCTGCCAGGATGCCGCCGATGACCACGCTGTGCTCGCTCTCCGATGACGCCATGCTCGACCGCCTGCAGCGCGCCGCGTTCGGCTACTTCACGGAGACGATGAACCCGCGCAACGGGCTGATCCCCGACACCTCGCGGCCGCACTCGCCAGTGAGCATCGCGGTGGTGGGCTTCGCGCTGTCGTGCTATCCCGCGGCGGTCGCGCGCGGCTGGATCGAGCGCGCCGAGGCGGTGCGCCGCAGCCTGCTGGCACTGCGCTTCTTCCACGACAGCGACCAGAGCGGAAGCCCCACCGGTACCGGCTACAAGGGCTTCTACTACCACTTCCTCGACATCGACAGCGGCGCGCGAGTGTGGCAATCGGAGTTGTCGATGATCGACAGCGCGCTGCTGATCGCCGGCATGCTCACCGTCGCCACCGCGTTCGACGGCCCCGGCGCGGAGGAAACCGAGCTGCGCGAACTGGCCGATGCGCTGTACCGGCGCGTCGACTGGCGCTGGTCGCAGGACGACGCGCGCACCATCTACCAGGGCTGGAAACCGGAGAGCGGCTACCTGCACTACGGCTGGGAGGGCTACAGCGAGGCGATCGTGCTGTACGCGCTGGCGCTGGGCTCGCCCACCCATCCGATCCCGGCCGACTGCTACGCCGGCTGGACCGCGACCTACCAGTGGGAGAACCTCTACGACCAGGACTTCCTCTACGCCGGCCCGCTGTTCGTGCACCACTACTCGCAGGCGTGGCTGGACCTGCGCGGCGTGCGCGACCGGTTCATGCGCGAAAAAGATTCCGACTATTTCGAGAACAGCCGCCGCGCGGTGGCCGTGCAGCGCCGCTACGCCGAACTCAACCCGCAAGGGTTCATCGGCTACGACCGCAACTGCTGGGGCCTGTCCGCCTGCGACGGCCCCACCGACGAACAGCTCGACGTGGCCAACGAGCAGCGCCACCTGTTCGGCTATGCCGCGCGCGGCGTGCCGTACGGGCCGGACGACGGCACGCTGTCGCCGCCGGCGGTGCTGGCCTCGCTGCCGTTCGCGCCGACGCAGGCGCTGGCGGCGCTGCGCACCATGCTGCTGCGCCATCCGCAGATCCTCAGCCAGGACCGCCTGGCCACCAGCTTCAACGCCAGCGTCGACGGCGGCGCCGGCCGGCCGTGGATCTCGGCGGGGCATTACGGGCTGGACCAGGGCATTGTCTTCATGATGATCGAGAACCACCGCAGCGAGTCGATCTGGCGCCTGATGCGCGGTTGCCACCCGCTGGCCAGCGGATTGCGCAAGGCCGGCTTCAGCGGCGGCTGGCTCGACGTGCCCGCCGGAGGAGTCCGCTGATGGCCACCCGCTACGACGCCAGCATCAGCACCCCGCAGGACGAGGACGAGCGCGAGCGCCTCGCCGCGGTGGGCCCCACCTCGTGGATCAACCCGGTACCGGAGGCGCCGTACCAGCTGGTGATCCTGGGCGGCGGTTCGGCCGGGCTGGCGGCGGCCGACGCGGCGGCGACGCTTGGCGCGCGCGTGGCGCTGGTCGAACGCCACCTGCTCGGCGGCACCTGCTTCAACACCGGCTGCGTGCCGTCCAAGAGCCTGCTGCGCAGCGCCGCGGTGTACGCGCAGATGCGCGACGCCGCGCGCTACGGTGCGCAGGCGCCGGCCGCGATCACGGTGGATTTCGCCGCCGCGATGGCGCGCCTGCGGCGCATCCGCAGCCACCTGGCCGGCACCGTGTCGGTGCGCCACCTGGCCGAGCGCGGCGTCGACGTGTTCTTCGGCAACGCGCAGTTCACCGGCCCGGACAGCCTCACCGTCAACGGCCAGCCGCTGCGGTTCCGCCGCGCGCTGGTCGCCACCGGCGCGCGCCCGCAGCTGCCCGACATCCCCGGCCTCAAGCAGGCCGGCTTCCTCACCAACGCCACCGTGTTCGATCTTGTCGAGCTGCCGCCGCGGCTGCTGGTGATCGGCGGCGGCCCGCTGGGCTGCGAGCTGGCGCAGGCGTTCGAGCGCTTCGGCGCCAAGGTCACCATCGTGCAGAACATGCCGCTGTTCCTGCCGCACGAGGAGCGCGACGCGGCGCAGACCCTGTCCGAGGCGTTTGCCCGCGACGGCATCGAGGTGCGCCTCAACACCGAGGTGGTCGCGATCCGTACCGAGGGTGCGGAGAAGGTGGTCGACCTGGTCACCGACGACTACCACAGCACGATCCGCGTCGACGCAATCCTGGCCGGCGTCGGGCGCCGCCCGAACGTGCACGGGCTGGCGCTGGAGGCCGCCGGCATCGACTACGACGAGACCGCCGGCATCACCGTCGACGACCACCTGTGCACCAGCAACCGGCGCATCTTCGCCGCCGGCGACGTCTGCCTGGAAGCCAAGTTCACCGACATCGCCGAGGAATCGGCGCGCATCGGCGTGCGCAACGCGCTGCTCGGCGGACGCGAGCGACTCAGCGAACGGGTGGTGCCGTGGTGCACTTATACCGATCCGGAGATCGCCCACGTCGGCCTGTACGTGCGCGAGGCGAACGCGCGCGGCATCCCGATCAAGACCTACACCATCCCGATGCACCAGGTCGATCGCGCGATCACCGACAGCGAGCAGGACGGCTTCGTCAAGCTGCACGTCAGCGAAGGCAGCGACCGCATCCTGGGCGCCACCATCGTCTCGCGCGACGCCGGCGACATGATCAGCCAGGTCACCCTGGCGATGGTCGCCGGCGTGGGCCTGCGCACGCTGGCGAAAGTGATCCACGCCTACCCGACCAAGACCGAGGCGATCCGCCTCGCCGCGATGGCGTACAACCGTCGCCGGCTGAGCGGCCGCCTGCTGGCGCGCCTGCGCCGCTGCCTGCCGCATTGAGCGTGCGCGGTCATCTCACGCGCGCTTATCGCCCGACCACCTAGAATCGCGAATTCCCACTCTCCACTTCACGCAAGGAGCTTCCATGCAACTGGGCATGATCGGTCTCGGCAAGATGGGCGCCAACATGGCGCAAAGGCTGCTCAATGGCGGTCACCAGGTCACCGGTTTCGACCCCAACGCAGACGCGCGCAAGCAGCTGGAAGGCAAGGGCGGCGGTTCGGCCGCTTCGCTCGAGGCACTGGTGCAGGCGTTGCCCGCGCCGCGCGTGCTGTGGCTGATGGTGCCCTCGGGCAAGGTCACCGACGACACCGTCGCCGCGTTGCTGGCGCTGCTGGACAAGGGCGACACGATGATCGACGGCGGCAATTCCAACTACAAGGATTCGCTGGGCCACGCGGCCAAGTGCAAGGCCAAGGGCGTCAACTACGTCGACTGCGGCACCAGCGGCGGCGTGTGGGGCCTGGCCGAGGGCTACAGCATGATGATCGGCGGCGACGAGCAGGTCGTCGACGGCCTGAAGCCGATCTTCGAGACGCTGGCGCCGGGCAAGGACAAGGGCTGGGGTCGGGTCGGCCCGGTCGGTTCCGGCCACTTCACCAAGATGGTCCACAACGGCATCGAATACGGCCTGATGCAGGCCTACGCCGAAGGCTTCTCGATCCTCAAGCACAAGCAGGAGTTCGGCCTGGACCTCGCGCAGGTCGCCGAGATCTGGCGCTACGGCAGCGTGGTGCGCTCCTGGCTGCTGGACCTGGCCGCCGACGCGCTCAAGAAAAACCCGCAGATGGACGGCGTCGCCCCCTACGTGGTCGACTCCGGCGAAGGCCGCTGGACCGTCGACGCGGCCATGGAACTGAGCGTATCGGCCCCCGTCATCACCCTCTCGCTGATGGAACGCTACCGCTCCCGCGACGACGACTCCTTCGCCGACAAGCTGCTCTCCTCGCTGCGCAACGAGTTCGGCGGGCACGCGATCAAGAAGGAGTGACGCTGGCGCGTCGCGCCGGCTGCGGGGACCAATCTCCCCGCACTCCGTCATGCCTGTGAAGGCAGGGATCGCACTTCGCCCGGCGACGAGTCCCTTCGTAGGAGCACGCTCGCGCGCGATGCTCTTGTTGCACTACAAAGCGAAGAGCTTTCGTCTGCCTTCGGCAGCCGAGTCACTTTCTCTTGGCGTGGCCAACGGCGGCGTAGGGCGGGCACTGCCCGCCGGCTTTCCCCGCATTCAGAATCAAGAGCGGTCGATCGCCTTCGGCGACCGAGTCACTTTCTCTTTGCGTGGCCAAAGAGAAAGTAACCAAAGAGAAAGGCCACCCCGCTTGGCGCTTGTTGGGCTTCCTGCCCAACAAGTCCGTGAGCCAGGGCCGGGCTTTTCGACAGCACATCCGTGTGCTGGCGAAAAGGCATCGGCATCCCTGCCGATGCCCGCTCCGCGGCCTGTCGACCCCGACTCACCGCCGCACAGGGGCCCCGGGTAGAGCAGCGGGCTATCCTGGCCCGCACTCTTCAGAAGAGCCGGCTCCCCCGCCTCCCTGTACTCCCTGCGTATCTCCACACACTCCGTCATGCCTGCGAAGGCAGGCATCGAACTTCGCCCGCCGCGCAAGACGACGAACGCACCTACGGGAATCCGTGCGGGCGATGCCCGAAGCGCTCCCGAGCCCTCGCACCCTCGCCCGAACGACCGCACCTCCCGAACCGTTCGCGCTGAGCGTAGGCCGCGCAGCGGCCGGAGTCGAAGCGGCCTGTCGCACGGGATCTCAAGAAACAGAAGAAGGTGGCGAATCCCGGTGGCGAGGTTCAACCGATCGGCACGGACGTGGACGGACTCGCCGGGGAGTGCCGGAACCCCGGCGGGGACGCGGCGAAGCTCGGCGAGGAGGTCGGGAACCCTGGCGGGGATGTGGTGAAGCTCGGCGAGGACGTCGGGAATCTCGGCGGGGACTTGGCGAAGGTCGGCGAGGAGGTCGGGAACCTCGGCGGGGACTTGGCGAAGGTCGGCGAGGAGGTTGAGAACCTCGGCAGGCAGGTTTGCAGCTTAGGCGTCGAGCGGATGACTCCCGGCGTCGACGTCCTGCAGGTCCCGATAAACCTTCAAAGGCCCGGCGGCGCGGTCGTCGACCGCCCCGCCGGGCTGCGGATCAGGCGGCGGCCGGTTCCGGCGCCGTGCGATCCGCAAACGAGTCAGGTTCATTTCCGTTCTGAGGACTAAATGAACCCGACCCCTTTGTCTGGTTGACCCCTTTGTCTGGTTAGTAGCCCCTCGTGCCATTCCATGTCGTCGATCAAGCTGTGAGCGCAGGCCGGCCCGACGACGACCCTAGGCGATGCGGCGACCGGTAACGAACTCAGGGCCGGTTACGAAGCTCGTCGTTCACAGAATTGCCGATGGTCAGTATCAGGCCCTCTTGCCGCTGGAATTCCTCGATCAGAGTAGGGCGAACCCACTTCGCCGGATAGGCCACTTCATCGTAAGTGAAAGGGTTGAATCGCAGGCCGTGTTCGACCGCGTCCGACTCGAAGTTCACCGAGTAGGCCACCTCTATGATGGAACGGTGCTTGGAGTGGTTATTCAGCGCCGCCAGGAACGTGAAGCCCGGATCGTCCAGTAGGACACTCAACCCATCCTTGATGGGCCCTTCAGCGAGCTTCTTGCTCACCTTGCACCACGTGATGTCGCGCTCTTTATCGATACGAGTGGCTGGGTCCAAGTTGGCGCCCAAGACGTAGTAAGCGAAGTGGACCATGTTATCGACGACCGCATGCATGCTCTGGACGCAGGCGACCGTGTGCGCGTACGCATGAAATCGCGCGGTGGCGAACTGCTGCTCGTCGGTGTCGAACGCCCCCAGAAGCGCGGCGCTCAGCTCAGAGGTTTTGTGTCCCCGAAGGACATCCTCCATCCGGCCTTTGGCTTCGTTGAAGTGGTAACGACTGAACTCGCGCCGGTCGCGAATGGTCCGCAAACACTGGTTGACGGTGCGCAGCTGCTCTTCGCCGAACAGCCGCTCTACGTGCCCCCGAAGTTCTTTCAAGTCCCATCTCATCAGGAAGCCGCAAAAGGCGAGCGTGCAAAAAATCGATCAACTTCCGCGCGCTCCTCATACGAGTAGGGCTTGCCCAGGTATTTGCCTGAGTAATCCATCGCGCCGGTCAAGAAGTAGTGCGCCACCCGACTGCACGCGTCGATGGACGTGTCTAGATAGATGCAAAATGCCAAGCCGGCTTGCGGAGCCAGCATGCCCATTTCCTCCAGCACGGCGCGCAGCGCCGTGAGGTCTGAGAACGGGCCAATGTGCGCGTCCATGCCCTTGGGGCGCAGCATCGCAAACCCGTCGGGCGTTGGGTGCCCGGCCAGCGTGGAGAACTTGATGTAAATGGCCTTGCGTCGGCTCTCACTCCATCCCGCGTCGTCGTCGAGAATCTTGCGGACGGCTGCAGGACTGAAATCCCGCATGAGGGTACGCCGATCCGCCTTGCGCCACTTCTCGACGAGTGCGCGGTTCAAATGGAAGGCGTTGACTAGGCTGGTGGTCTCTACGATGTCACGCAGGATGAGCGCGGCCGCCTGGTAGTAGCCTGAAGCCATGAGCTTCCACGCGGTGGCAAAGCCGTTGAACGTGCGGATGCCCAGGTGGCTGAGGGCGCGTTCGTCGTCGTCGGCCGTGTAGTGCTGGCGCAGCATGTCCATCACGTCCATGGCGCGTTCGGTGATGTCCAAGTGAGCCACCAGGTCGGGGTTGGTTTCGACCAGATGCACCGCGCGCTGGCGCAACTCTTCTTCGCCTTGGTGAAGCAGCAACAGGTTTGTGGGGACCTTAGCATTGGAGACGGGCATGGCCGCATGGTAGCCCAGTGCTACACGGTCATCCCGATACCAGTCTGGACCGGTGCCATTAGGTGGCATTCGACACGTTAATTGGGGCGAAGTCTGATGGCTGCTGGTGGACTGCTTATGGCCGACAGAGACGTCTCATTTGCCCGCTGCGCTCTGCTCTCGCGACCGCGCAGCGGTTGCACACCGAGTGCGGGCCAGGATGGCGCGCTGCTCTACCCGGGGCCCCTGTGCGGCGGTGAGTCGGGGTCGGCAGGCCGCGCAGCGGGCATCGGCATGGATGCCGATGCCTTTTCGCCAGGGCAGGATGCCCTGTCGAAAAGCCCGGCCCCGGCTCACGGACTTGCCGCCCAGGATGGGCGGCAAGCGCCAAGCGGGGTGGCCTTCTCTTTTGGTTACTTTTCTCTTGGCCACGCAAGAGAAAAGTGACTCGGTCGCCGAAGGCGATCGAACGCTCTTGCCTTTGGATGCAACCAGAGCAAGGGCGGCGCGCACAGGGGTGCGTTCCTACAGAATGTGCGCCCGACCTTGATGCTCACTGACCGGCGAGGTTCTCAAGCGGTGAGGTCATGCTCACTCCCGATCACCCACAGCCGTGGTTGTGCCAATACGCGGGTCACGAAGCTGTTGCCCGCGGCGAGGCGCTTGCGCAGCTCGGCGCGGGTATAGAGCGTTGGATTGATCTCGCGGCCCAAGTGTTCGATCAACGGATGCAGGGCGGCCATGACGTCCGCATAGGCCAGTGCATCGGACACCAGCATCAGGTCGATGTCGCTGGCCGCGGTGTCGGTGCCCTTGGCCACCGAGCCATACACGAAGGCCACCGAGATGCGCGAAGCCAGCGGCGCCAGCGCTTCGCGCAAGGGAGCAACCAGGCCGAAGGTCTTGCGCGCGATGGAGACGAGTTCGGCGTGAATCGGCGCGGCGGGATCGGCGCGATAGCGTTTCTGGTTGCCGACGGGTTCCATCGCGAGCAGGCCGCTGCCGGCCAGCCGGGCGACCTCGCGTTGCACCGCGCCGCTGCCGGCGCCGGTGGTCTGGATCAGTTCGCTGATGGTGAAGCTGCGATCCGGCTGGCCGAACAGGCAGCCGAGGACGCGCTGCTGGGTGGTGGTGAACAAGGCGTCGGACAAGCTGGTGCTGGCGTAAAGCGCCGCGGCCTCGCTGATTCCACGGGTAGCCTTTTTGCCCATATTGGGTATGGTAATGCCCGAAATGGGCATCCGCAAGGCGGTGGCACGGTGCGATGCCTGCTTTCGCAGGCATGACGGGATGGGTGGTCTGATGCAGGTCCGCTACAACAACTCCCCCTGCGCCGCCGCATAACTCAATCGCCCATCCACCACGCGCGCCGCCGAGGTGTACGGGTGCACCGTCGTGTGGGTGGCGTCGAGGATGTGGATGACTTCGATGCCGCGCAGCTTGAGCACGTCGGAGACGATGGAGCGGTGGCAACGCCACCAGACCACTTCGGCGCACATCATGGCGGTGCGCTGGCGGGCGGCGAGTTGCAGCAGTTCGGCGAGGCCGTCGGCGAATTCCGCGGTGGCGGTGTAGTCGGCATAACCCTGGAAGGAGGCGTTGCGCCAGGCGGTGTTGGGCGAGTCCGGCTGCACCTTGCGGCGACCGCCGAGTCTGGGAATCCACTGATAGGCGATGCCGTGGGCGGGCAGCGACGCGGCGAGCGCCTCGCTGGCAAAGTGCGGGTGGCGGCGCGAGCCGGGGAAGCGGCGCACGTCGGCGATGGCCTGGATGCGGTATTCGTCGAGCAGGCCGAGGAACTCCTCCAGCGGACGGGTGGAGTGGCCGATGGTCCAGATCGTGGCGGGGGTGGCGGGCATCGCTCAGTCGATCTTGTGCAGCGCGGCGCCCTTGTGCATGGCGATGTGGTCGGTCTTGTCGCTCTTGATTTCGTACTGCGGGTCGTCCTCGCTGCAGTGGCGGGTGTGGCCCTTGTACGCAGTGTCGCGGGTGTGCACCTTGACGATCCTGCCGCTGACGTGGCCGGCCTCGGAGTTCCAGCGCACGTGGTCGCCGACCTTGAATGCATGGCTCATGGTTGCGTGTCTCCTGACGTGACTCGAACCCCATTGAACGACGCCGCACGTGCAGGCGAGGTCAGCGCGCTACAGGATGCCCTTGGCGCTGCTGCCGAAGGCGGTGATCAGGCGGGTGATGACCCACTTCGGCGACAGGTTGACGTCGGGGAAGTCGCCGACCGGTTGGTAGCATGCGTAGAAGCGCGGGTCGCTGGCGCGCAGCGGCGGGCAGCCGGGCTTGAGGTCGAAGCTGGTGGCGTAGCGGAACGGCCACAGGTCGAAGAACGGCAGGCTCTCGGAGACCGTGCCGATGGCCTGGTTGATGTCGGTGAGCACCGGCACCACCGGACGGCGCGGCGCGATCACCCAGGCGTTCTGCGGCTCGGTGTCGCGCAGGATGGCCTGGCGCAGTTCGTCGGCGAAGGCGTGGTCGTAGACGATCACGCCGGCCTCGGTGTTGTAGTGGTCCGAGCGCGGATCGAAGTTGTGCGAGCCGACCATGCTGAAGTCGTCGTCGATCACGATCGACTTGGCGTGCAGGCCGGAGCGCCGGCCCTCGCTGCGCAGCGGCGCCGGGCGGTTGCCGCTGCCGCTGCCGAGCAGGTGGAAGCGCGTGCGCGAGGCCCTGGCGGGGGTGGCGGTGGCGGCCGGCACCTGCGCGGTGTCGGCGTCCAGGTTGGCCAGTTCGTAGTCCACCGCGGGGCCGGGCGCGTGCGGCTTCAGCTCGTGAATTTCGAAGCCGAACTTCTTCAGGTAGCGCTTGCGGTGCTTGTACGACATCGCGTAGACGGCGAACGCGTCGGTGGAGGCCAGCGAGTTGGTCGACACGATCACCCGCGGCGGGTCGGCGCGCCGGTGCAGGCGGCGGAAGATGCCCTGGGCGCGCCGGCTCATCACCAGGTACGGCGTCTGCAGCAGTACCTCGTGGCGGGCCTGGCCGATCATCTGCATGATGTGGCGGGTGAACGCCGCGGTGCGCTTGCCGCCGGGATCGTCGGTTTTTGCCGGCAGGTCGCTGAAGTATTCGACGTTGCCGACCCGCAGCGACGGTTCCACCAGCCACGCCCGCAGCCAGGCCGGGTCCTCGGCGGCCTGCAGCAGCTGGGCGACCCGCTGGGGTTTTCGATAATGCGGCTGGGGCCAGCTCGGCGCGGCGCGGTCGGCGACGATGCGCTGGTTGACGTCGCGCAGGTGGGTCAGCGGCACCGCGCGCTTGTGCCGCCAGAACAGCTCGAAGCTGCTGGCCATCGCGGTGGCGGCGGGACCGCCGACCATCACGTCGCGGTCGACGTAGTTGAAGGTGTCGTCCCAGTTGAAGTAGCGGTCCTGGTAGTTGCGCCCGCCGGTGATGCCGATGGCGTCGTCCACCAGCAGCAGCTTGTTGTGCATGCGCTGGTTGAACTGCATGAAGCAGCACAGCACGCCGGCGGCGAAATCCAGCGGCGGCGTGCGCGCCTTGTGGAAGGTCGGGTTGTACAGCCGCACCTTGAGGTTGGCGCTGGCGCGAGCCAGCGCGTCGAGCAGGTCGGGGTCGTTGAAGGAGAACAGCTGGTCGGCCAGGATGCGCACCTGCACGCCGCGGCGCGCGGCGCGCACCAGTTCGTCCAGCACCAGCTGGCCGACGTCGTCCTGGCTCCAGATGTAGGTCTGCACGTCGATCGAGCGCCGTGCGGCGCGGATCAGGTTGATCCGCGCGGCCAGCGCCGGCTCGCTGTCGCCGAGCAGGGTGACCACGTGCACCGGGTGCCCGGCGGTGGATTCGGCCAGCGCCTGGTCGGCGGCCTGCAGCAGCGGCGAGGGCTGCGCGCAGTGGTCGGCCTGGTGGCAGGTTTGCTGGCGGTCGACGGTGGCCGCCACCACCGCGTCGGCGCGGCGGATCTGCGCCTTGGACAGCGTGCAGCCCTGCAGCACGGTGGCCAGCAGGAGCAGCGGCAGGGCGAGGCGGCGAAGGTCGCGGAACATCGCCGCATGATAACGGTTGTGTGCCACCGTCCCGTGACGATGCGCGGCGTGTGGGGCGCCAGCGAAGGTGCGAGCAAGCCGTCATCCGTCATCCGGCATTCGCCGGGATGACGAGCAAAAAGGCTTGATCGAAGCAACCTAGGGCGACCAGAAGGCGTCCAGTCGCGCCTGGCCGGGCTCCAGCGGCCCATCGAGATGCAGTACCGCCAGCGCGCCGGGCGGCATGCCGCGGAATTCGTCGGAGCGGCCTTCCACCAGCAGGGCGACCAGCCGTTCGACGCCGGGGTTGTGGCCGACCAGCATCACGGTGTCGGCGTCGGTGTGCTGGTCGAGCAGCAGCAACAGCTCGCCCGGCGTGGCCTCGTGGATTTCCTCGGCGATCCGCGGCGCCGGCGCGGTGCCGAGCGCGGCCAGTGCCAGCCGGGTGGTCTCGCTGGTGCGTCGGGTCGGCGAACACAGCACCCGCTGCGGTTGCAGCCCGTGCGCGGCGAGCCACAGGCCGGCGGCCTGCGCCTCCTGTTCGCCGCGCGTGCTCAGTGCGCGTTCGCGGTCGTCGCCGCCGTCGGCTATGGGCACTGCTTCGGCATGGCGCAGCAGGATCAGTTCGTGCATGGGAGGCTCCGGCGAAAAGGGAAGAGGCGTGGGCCGCTGTCAGGACTGGCGCTTGATCCAGCGCAGCAGGGGTTTCCAGTCCTCCTGGTGGCTGCGCACCTGCTCGCTGTGGTAGTCGAAGATGCCCTTGCCCAGCGCGGCCAGCAGCACGTAGGCCTGGCTGTCGCGCAACTGCGCCACGATCGGGAACGGCGACTGCTCGGCGAGCTGGGTCAGCGCATCCTGGCTGGCGTGCGTCCACGGCTTGAGCCGGTTGGCCACCAGCCCCACCGGCAGCTTGCCGCGGTGGATGCGGTTGATCGCGCGCAGCTCCTCGGTGAAGGCCAGCGTGGCGTCGAGGTCGAACGAGGAGGGCAGCACCGGCACCAGCAGCACGTCGGCCTGGTCGAGATAGGGTTCCAGCTCGCGCTCGCGCGCGCCGGCGGGGGTGTCGATGAGCAGTTGCGCGGTGTCCGATGGCAGTTTCGCCAGCGAGCGGCGGCCGCCTTCGAGCGCCAGCACGCCGGGGACGTTCTCCGGCCGGCGCGCGGCCCAGCGGAAGCTGGAACCTTGCCGGTCGGCGTCGACGATGGCGCTGTGCTGCCCTGCCTGGGCCCAGTGCGACGCCAGTTGCGTCACCAGCGTGCTCTTGCCGCACCCGCCCTTGCTGCTCGCCACCAGCGTCGTAAGCATCGGATCGCCCCTGCCACGGAAGGTGGGTCCAGCCTAACGGGCGGGGCGGCAATGGGGAATAGGCGGGGAATAGGGAATGGGGAATAGGGAATCGGAAGAGCGGCTTGCGACCGGGCTGGTGCTTGTCGCTTCGGCTGTGGCTATTCCCTATTCCCTATTCCCTATTCCCGGTTCTCGATCCGCCCCAGGCGGATCGAGCGCAATGCCCGCATCGCGCAGGGCGGCCGCCTGCAGGCTCATCTCGGTGCCGCCGTTGCGGGCCAGCGACAGCAGGTGGCGGGCGAGGGGGGTGTCGTCCTGCACTTTGGCCAGCAGCTGGTTGAAGCTGCGCACCTGCCAGACCAGGCGGCGGCGGGCGTCTTTGGCGGCCTGGGCCGCGGCCGGGTCGTCGGCCAGCACCTCGGCCAGGTGCAGGCCGAGTGAGCGGGCCAGGGGGCTGGAGCCCCACTGCAGCAGCTTGGCCAGGTTGAGGCAATCGGCCTTGATCGAGGCATCCTCGCCGGCGTTCTCGCACAACTTGGCCACCAGCTGCAGGCTCGGCTGCGGTTGGGCGCTGGCGAGGCCGAAGATCAGCACGGTCTGCATGCCGACCGCGCCGGCGGCGTGGTTCGGGTCCAGCGCGGCGGCCGGCGGCGGCAGCACGCCGACCGAATCGGCCAACGCCTGCAGACTGATCCCGGCGTAGTCGTCGTACAGCTTGGCGGCGGCGGCGCGACGCAGGTCTTCGCGGGCGTCGTCCTGTTTGTGGTCGCGCGCGTCGGCGCCCAGCTTGACCAGCCACACGGCGGCGTTGTCCGGCGCCTGCGTGAGCAAGGCATCCAGCGCGGCAGCGTTGGGGCAGTTGCCGGCCTTGGCCTCGCAATCGGCCAGCCGCGCCCAGTTCACCGCCGGGCCCGCGCCATCGGCGGCGGCCGCACGCTCGATCAGGGCGTGGAAGCTGTTGCCCGGCGGCTGGTTGAACAATGGCCGCGCCAGCAGCGCGGCACCGAGCAGCGGCATCGCATCGGCGCGCGGCGCCAGCACGCTGACCAGGTCGCGCTGGAAGGCCAGCTGCGCCTGGTCGCGCGCCTGCGCCGCCCTGGACGTCGTCGCCGCGGGTTTCGCGGCGGGCGGCGCCTTGGCCGCCAGCACCGGCGCGGCGAACAGCAGCCACACGCAACTCACGGCAACGCAGCGCATTCCAGGCATCGTGAACTTCCCTCGGCGGCAAAGGCGCCAGCATAGCGAGTGCAGATTAAGCTCGCCTGATCGACGCGCCGCCCGCCGGTCGGCGGGGCGGCCAGGCTTGTTAGGATGCCTGTTCGGGCGCAGGACGACGCCACCCATCGCTCGGGAGAGTGTCGTGAATCATTTTTCGTTGTGGACCGATGGCGCCCCATGGTTTGTCGGCTGGGGCACGCTGGCCTTGATCAACGCGGCGCTGGCGCAGGGCAAGAACCGCAGCGGGCTGCTGTGGTTCCTGCTCTCGCTGCTGCTCGGCCCGCTCGCCACCTTGCTGCTGGTGCTGCTGCCGAAGGTGCGGTCGAAGATGTTTTAGTTGCAGGGAATAGGGAATGGGGAATAGGGAATGGAAGAGCAACGACGGGCGGCTCTTTACTATTCCCCATTCCCCATTCCCCATTCCCGGCTTTCAGTCCCCCAACGCCTCGCGCATGAATTCCGGCTGGGCCAGGGCGGCCTTGTGGATTTCGGCGTTGTAGTAGCGGGTGGGAAATTTCTTGGCTGAAGCGCCGCGTTCGCGGAAGCCGGAGAGGTCGCCGCCCTTGCGCGCCATGGTGCAGCTCCACCAGCCGGTGGGGTAGCACGGTTGCGGGAACGGCAGCGTCTTCACCGCGGCGAAGCCGGTGGTGCGCATCGCCGAACGCATCGAGCGGATCAGGTCCAGGTGGGCCAGCGGCGATTCGCTCTGCTGCACCAGCAGGCCGCCGTGGCGCAGCGCCTTGTAGCAGCTGGCGTAGAACGCGGCGTTGAACAGGCCTTCCGCCGGGCCCACCGGGTCGGTCGAGTCGACGATGACCAGATCCACCGATTCCGGTTCGCACTCGGCCATGTACTTGATGCCGTCGATGAACAGCAGCTCGGCGCGCGGATCGGCGTTGGCCTCGCACAGCTCGGGGAAATACTGTTCGGCCAGGCGCGTCACGCGCTCGTCGATCTCCACCTGCACGGCGTGCTCGACTTCCTCGTGGCGCAGCACTTCGCGCAGCGTGCCGCAATCGCCGCCGCCGATGATCACCACGCGCTTGGCGCGCGCGTGGGTGAACAGCGCCGGGTGGGTCATCATCTCGTGGTAGAAGAAGTTGTCGCGGCTGGTCAGCATCACGCAGCCATCGATCACCATCAGGTTGCCCCAGTCGGTGGTCTTGTGGATCTCGATGGACTGGAACGGGGTCTTCTCCGCGTGCAGCAGTTGCTCGGTGCGAAAGCCGATGGACGAACCGGACGCCTGGTGCGCCTCGGTGAACCAGTGGGCTTCGGTGAGGGGGGCGGGCTGCGACATGGGATGGTTCCGCGAAGCGTGGGCAAAGAAGGTCGATTGTACCGGCAACGGCGGCTGACGTCCCGGCCGCGGCCGCCGTGCAGGGCGGCGCGCGGCCATTACAATGGTGGCCCGGCCAGCCGTCGCGAGGGCGTGACGAAGGCCGGGCAAGCCCATCCGGCCCCGCGGCGTGCGAGGCTTCCGGCCGGCCGGCTTTCCGCTCCATCGAGCAACCTCGTCAAGGCTCGCCGCTGCGACATCCCCTGCTACGTTTCCCGAGGGAGGCCCCATGTCGAAGCCCTGGACCATTGCCACTGCCCGCCACACCTATGCCGTGCCCTACTGGAGCGACGGCTACGCCGACATCGATGCCGCCGGCAACCTGCTGATGCACCCGCGCGGCGCCGAGGGCCCGGCGCTGGCGCTGCCGGCGATCGTCGACCGCGCCTGCGCCGAGGGCCTGCGATTGCCGCTGCTGGTGCGTTTCCCGGACATCCTCGCCGACCGTCTCGCGCAGCTGCAGGGCGCCTTCGCCCGCGCCATCGCCGAGCACGACTACGCCGGAGGCTACACCGCGATCTATCCGATCAAGGTCAACCAGCAGCGCAGCGTGGCGGGCGAGCTGGTCGCCGCCGGCACCCAGGGCTTCGGCCTGGAAGCGGGCTCCAAGCCTGAGCTGATGGCGGTGCTGGCGATGGCGCGGCCCGGTTCCATCGTGATCTGCAACGGCTACAAGGACCGCGAGTACATCCGCCTGGCGCTGATCGGCAAGAAGCTCGGCCTGCGCGTGCACATCGTGATCGAGAAGCTGTCCGAACTCGACCACGTGTTCAGCGAGGCGAAGGCGCTGGGCGTGGAGCCGCTGCTCGGCGTGCGCGTGCGACTGGCCTCGATCGGCGCCGGCAAGTGGCAGAACACCGGCGGCGACAAGGGCAAGTTCGGACTGTCGCCGCAGCAGGTGCTGCGGCTGATCGAGCGGCTCGATGCGGCAGGCCTCAAGCACACGCTGAAGCTGCAGCACTTCCACATGGGCTCGCAGATCTCCAACGTGCGCGACATCGCCAACGGCATGCGCGAGGCCACCCGCTACTTCGTCGAACTCTCGCGCCTGGGCGTGCCGCTGGAGATCGTCGACGTCGGCGGCGGCCTGGGTGTGGATTACGAAGGCACCCGCTCGCGCAGCCACAACTCGATCAACTACTCGCTGGAACAGTACGCCGCCACCATCGTGCAGTCGCTGGCCGAGGCGGTGAGCGCCGAGGGCCTGGCCGCGCCGCACATCCTCACCGAGGCAGGCCGGGCGATGACCGCGCACCACGCGGTGATGGTGGTCAACGTGACCGAGGTCGAGCAGGTGCCGGCCGGCAGCATGCCGTCGCCGCGCGGGGACGAGCCGGCGGTGCTGCGCCACCTGCGCGAGGTCCACGCGGCGCTGGACGAGCGCCCGCCGCTGGAGCTGTTCCACGAGGCCCAGCATCACCTGGCCGAAGGGCAATCGCTGTACGCGCTGGGCCAGCTGTCGCTGGCCGACCGCGCGCGACTGGACGAGATGTTCTACGCCATCGCCAATGCCGTGCGCGGGCGCCTGCTGCCGGCCGAGCGCGCGCACCGACAGGTGCTGGACGAGCTGGACGAGAAGCTGGTGGACAAGTACTTCACCAACTTCTCGGTATTCGAATCGATCCCCGACGTGTGGGCGATCGACCAGGTGTTCCCGATCATGCCGATCGCGCGGCTCGACGAGGAGCCGACCCGGCGCGGCGTGATCGTCGACCTCACCTGCGATTCGGACGGCCGCATCGACCACTACGTGGAGGCTGACGGCGTCGACGTCAGCCTGCCGCTGCATGCGCTGAAGGACGGCGAGAGCTATCGGCTGGGCATCTTCATGGTCGGCGCCTACCAGGAGACCCTGGGCGACATCCACAACCTGTTCGGCGATACCGACGCGGTCAACGTGCGCGTCGAGGGCGACGGCTACGTGTTCGCCAACAAGCGTCGCGGCGACACCACCGACCTGATGCTCGACTACGTCGGCTACGACCTGGAGGCCTTGCGCGCCAGCTACCGCGCGCGCATTGCCGACGCGGGCGTCGCCGGCGACGAGGCGGCGCGCCTGTACGATGCGCTTGATGCCGGCCTCACCGCCTACACCTACCTCGCCGAAGACACCCACTGATCGCAGGAGCCCGCTCGCGGGCGATGCTCTCGCAAATTCCGAATACCGGCGCCGAGAGCACCGCCCGCAAGCGGGCTCCAGCATGACCCGTTCCATCCAGTTCCAGTCGCACAGGAGCAACGCATGAGCAGTCTCAACGGCAAGGTCGCCCTGATCACGGGCGCGGCCAGCGGCCTCGGCAAGGCGATCGCCGAGCTGTACGCGAAGAACGGCGCCAGCGTGGCGATCGCCGACATCAACCAGCAAGCTGCCGATGCGGTGGCGGCGGAGATCAACGCCGCCGGCGGCAAGGCGCTCGGCGTGGCGATGGACGTCACCAGCGAGGAGGCGGTCAACGCCGGCACGGACAAGGTGGTGGCGGCATTTGGCCATCTGGACATCCTGATCTCCAACGCCGGCGTGCAGATCATCAATCCGATCGACCAGTTCGCCTTCGCCGACTGGAAGAAGATGCTGGCGATCCATCTCGACGGCGGCTTCCTCACCACCAAGGCCGCGCTCAAGCACATGTACCAGGGCGACCGCGGCGGCATCGTCATCTACATGGGCTCGGTGCACTCGCACGAAGCCTCGAAGCTGAAGGCGCCCTACGTCACCGCCAAGCACGGCCTGCTCGGGCTGGCCCGCACGCTGGCGAAAGAGGGTGCGCCGCACAACGTGCGCTCGCACGTGATCTGCCCGGGCTTCGTGCGTACGCCGCTGGTCGAGAAGCAGATCCCCGAGCAGGCCAGGGAGCTCGGCATCACGGAAGACGAGGTGATCAGGAACGTGATGCTGAAGGACACCGTCGACGCGACCTTCACCACGGTGGAGGACATCGCGCAGACCGCGCTGTACCTGGCCACCTTCCCCTCCGCCGCGCTGACCGGCCAGTCGATCGTGGTCAGCCACGGCTGGTTCATGCAGTGACGAAACCCGCGCCACCGGAATCGCTGGCCGCGGCGGTCGCGCGTGACTACCGCACCGTCGCGCTGGTGCTGCAGGGCGGTGGCGCGCTCGGCGCCTACCAGGCCGGCGTGTTCGAGGCGCTGGACGAGGCCGGCCTGCAGCCGAACCGGCTGGCCGGCATCTCGATCGGCGCGTTGAACGCGGCGATCATCGCCGGCAACGCGCCCGAGCGGCGGGTGGAACGGCTGCGCGAATTCTGGGAGGCGATCTGCCGCTCGCCGCTGTGGCCGGACGTGCCGGCGCTGCCGTGGTTCGATGCGGTGGCGTGGCCGACGGCATGGCTCAACGGCATGAGCGGCCTGGCCGCCTGGCGCGCGATGACCGAGGGCCAGGCCGGCTTCTTCCACCCGCGCCAGCCGCCGCCGTTCCTGGGCGGGCACGCCACGCCGGGCAGCGTGAGCTGGTACGACACGAAGCCGCTGCGCGCCACGCTGGAGCGGTTGGTCGATTTCGACCGCCTCAACGATGCGCGCACGATGCGCGTGGCGGTCGGCGCGGTGAACGTGCGCAGCGGCAACTTCGCCTATTTCGACAATCGCCGCGAGCGCCTGCGGCCCGAGCACTTCATGGCCTCCGGCGCGTTGCCGCCGGGCTTTCCCGCGGTGGAGATCGACGGCGAGTTCTACTGGGACGGCGGCATGGTCTCCAACACGCCGCTTTACGAGGTGCTCAGCGAACGCCCCGGTTGCGACACGCTGGTGTTCCAGGTCGACCTGTGGAGCGCCCGCGGCACGCTGCCGCGCGATCTTGCCGACGTGGCCGAGCGCAGCAAGGAGATCCAGTACTCCAGCCGCACCCGGCTGGTCACCGAGTTCATGCGCCGCATGCAGGAGCAGCGCCGCCTGCTGCACGACGTGATGGCGCTGGTGCCGGCCGAGCGGCGCGGCGACCCGGCGTACCGCCATGCCGAGGCACGCGCGGCGGAGGCGTTGACCAACGTGATCCACCTGATCTACCAGGACCGGCCCCACGAAGGCCACTTCAAGGACTACGAATTCAGCGCCACCAGCATGCGCAGCCACTGGCAGGGCGGCCTGGACGACATGCGCCACACCCTGGCGCACCCGCAGTGGCTTGCCGCCCCCGACCCCGGACATCCGTTCGTGACGCACGACGTGCATCGCGGCGAGGCGGGCTGAGCGGGTTCAGCCTCAGCTGTCGCGCGCCACCTGCAGCCCGGCTGCCGACTGGCTGACCGGCATCAGCTCGATGCGGTTGATGTTGAGGTGCGGCGGCAGGTTGGCGATCCACCAGATGGTGTCGGCGATGTCGGTCGCGGTGATCGGGTGGGCGCCGGCGTAGAGCTGGTCGGAGGCGGCCTGGTCGCCGCCGGTGCGCACCAGGGTGAATTCGGTCTCGGCCATGCCCGGTTCGATCGAGGTCACGCGCACGCCGCTGCCGTGCAGGTCGGTGCGCAGGTTCTGCGAGAACTGGGTGACGAAGGCCTTGCTGGCGCCGTACACGTTGCCGCCGCGGTAGGCGTAGCTGCCGGAGATCGAGCTGATGTTGACGATGGCGCCGCGGCGTTCGATCAGCTGCGGCAGCAGCAGGTGCGTGATCGTGGCCAGCGCGGTGACGTTGGTGTCGATCATCTGCTTCCATTGCGCCAGGTCGGCTTGCTGCGCGGGTGCGGTGCCCAGCGCCAGGCCGGCGTTGTTGACCAGCAGGTCGATGCCGGCGAACGACGGCGGCAGGGCGGCGTGGGCGGCGCGCATGGCCGCTTCGTCACGCATGTCGAAGGCGGCCGCATGCACGCGCTCGGCGCCGTGGCGGTCCACCAGCTGCTGCAATCGTTCGGCCCGGCGGCCGCTGGCGATCACCCGCCAACCGCCGGCGACGAAGCGCTCGACGGTGGCGGCACCGAAACCGGCGGTGGCACCGGTGATCCAGGCGATCTTGCCGTTCATGCGATTACTTGCCTTCTTTCAGGGCGATCGCCGGGATGCCGGCGGCGGCGAGTTTCTGCTTGGTCGATTCCAGCTCGGTGGCCGAGCGGAACGGCCCCAGCCGTACGCGGTGGTACGTCTGCCCGCCGACGTTCACCGTCTGCACGTTGGCGACGAAGCCCTGCAGGGCCAGCTTGGCCTTTTGTGCCTCGGCGGTGGCGGGGTCGGGGAACGCGCCCACCTGCAGCAGGTAGCCGTTGCCGCCGCTGGCCGGCTCCACCGCCTCGGCCGGCGCGGCGGTGACGTTCTGCACGGCCACGCCGGGTGTGCTGGCGGGCGTCGTCGCCGGTGCCGGCGTGGCGGCCTGCTGCTCGGCCTTGGCCTGCGCGCTGATCTCGGCGTCGGGGATGCGCACTTCCTTCTCCGACAGCACCGAGTAGAAGTCGTACTGCGGCTTCTTCGGCGTGCTTTCGCCGGGGGCCGGTTCCAGCACGCCCGGCTCGCTGCCGCGCTGGGCGGTGGCCTGCGGGTTGGCCTGCGGTCCGGTCGGCGTGCGCAGGTTGGTGAACAGGCTGCCGCGCATCACGATCGCCATCAGGATCGCGCCGGCGAGGACGCCGATCACCGCGTAACCCCAGCCCGGGAATCCGTTGCGGCCGTTGCGTACGGCCTGCCGGCCCCTGCCCTTGCGTGCTGCCATTACATCTTCTCCGGGGCGCTGAGGCCCAGCAAATCCAGTCCGTTCTTAAGTACCTGGCGCGTGGCGACCACCAGCGCCAGCCGCGCGTTGCGCAGGCTCGCATCCTCGACCAGGAACTGGTGCGAGTTGTAGTAGGTGTGGAACGCGTTGGCCAGTTCGCGCAGCCAGCCGGCGATCAGGTGCGGCTCCAGGTTGGCCGTCGCCGCTTCGACCTGTTCGGGGTATTTCGACAGCTCGGTGAGCAGGATCTGCTCGTGCTCGTTGTCCAGCCGGTCCAGGTGCGCAAGGCCGTCGGCGAGGTCGAAGGCAAAGCCTTTCTCCGGCGCCTGGCGCAGCACGCTGCAGACGCGGGCATGCGCGTACTGGATGTAGTAGACCGGGTTGTCGTTGGACTGCGAGCGGGCCAGGTCGACGTCGAACACCAGCTGCGAATCGCTCTTGCGCGCGATCAGGAAGTAGCGCGTGGCGTCCTTGCCGACTTCGTCGATCAGGTCGCGCAAGGTGACGTAGCTGCCGGCGCGCTTGGAGATCTTCACCTCCTCGCCGCCCTTCATCACGGTGACCATCTGGTGCAGCACGTATTCCGGCCAGCCCTTGGGGATGCCGCAATCGAGCGCCTGCAGGCCGGCCTTCACCCGCGCCAGCGAACCGTGGTGGTCCGAGCCCAGCTCGGTGATCGCGCGCTGGTAGCCGCGCTGCCACTTGCTCAGGTGGTAGGCCACGTCGGGCAGGAAGTAGGTGTAGGTGCCGTCGGACTTGCGCATCACGCGGTCCTTGTCGTCACCGAACGCGGTGGTGCGCAGCCACAGCGCGCCGCCTTCCTCGTAGGTGTGACCGTGGGCGATCAGCTCGCGCACGGTTTCCTCGACCTTGCCGTCGCTATACAGCGAGGACTCCAGGAAATAGGTGTCGAAGCCGACGCCGAATGCCTGCAGGTCCAGGTCCTGCTCGCGGCGCAGGCTGGCCACGGCGAAGCGGCGGATCGCGTCGAGGTCGTCGACGTCGCCGGCCGCGACGACCGTCTCGCCGTCGGCCACCACCGATTCGCGATCGAGGTAGGCGCGCGCCACGTCGGCGATGTAGTCGCCGCGGTAGCCGTTGTCGGGCCAGCTGCTGTCTTCGGGCGTGATGCCGCGCGCGCGCGCCTGCACCGACACGGCCAGGTTGGCGATCTGCACGCCGGCATCGTTGTAGTAGTACTCGCGCTTGACGTTCCAGCCGCTGGCGTCGAGCAGGCGGCTCAGGCAGTCGCCGATCGCCGCGGCGCGGCCGTGGCCCACGTGCAGCGGGCCGGTCGGGTTGGCCGAGACGAATTCCACGCCGACGGTCCTGCCGCCGCCGCTGGCATTGCGGCCGTAGGCGTTGCCCTCGGCCATGATCCGGCGCACTTCGGCGTGATAGGCGCCGGCGGCGAGGAAGAAGTTGATGAAGCCGGGGCCGGCGATCTCGACTTTTTCCACCAGCGGGTTGGCCGGCAGTGCGGCGACCATTTTTTCGGCCAGCTCGCGTGGCTTGGCGCGCGCCGCCCCTTCGACAGGGCTCAGGACATGCTTGGCCAGCAGCATCGCCGCGTTGCAGGCGAAATCGCCATGCTCGCGGCTGCGCGCGCGCTCGATCACGAAGTCGGGGATGGCCAGCTCGGCCGGCAGGGTCGCGTCGTGCTGCAGGGCGTGGATGGCCTGCAACACCAGGTTGCGCAGCTGTGCTTTCACGGGTGGGATCGGTTTCGTGATGGAACCGGCAATTCTAACAGACCGGCGCGCGCACGCCGGCGGCGAAGGCCGTGCCGGACGCGGGGTGGTCTCGTGTTGCACCGCGTCGAGGCGTCCTGTGGATAACTCTGTGGGGAAATTCGCCGGCGGGGAACGCGCCGAGGCAGCGGCTGGATGGTCTTTGTCAAGTCGCAAGAAATTATCAAGCAAAATCATTATGTTGAAGCAGCAACTTTGCGCAAGACTGGCGATTGCGACGGCAACCGGTTGTCGTTGCATTTTGTGCATAAGTTTCGACCACTTGGCGGCCGCTTCTGTGCGCGCGAACAGGTTGGCGCACGGTGTGCCGCAGCGCGGCAGAGCCGGCTTGTCGGGCGAAGGTGGGGAGATGCGCGCCGCAGCGGCGGCCCGGTACGGCCGCGTTCAGAGCAGGCCGCGGGCGGCCATCGACACCGGCTCGCCGTGGCCGATCACCAGGTGGTCGAGCACGCGCACGCCGACCAGGTGCAGGGCATCACGCAGTTCGTGGGTGATCGCGCGGTCGGCGGCACTGGGTTCGGCCACGCCGGAGGGGTGGTTGTGGGCGAAGATCACCGCGCAGGCGTTGTGATGCAGACAGGCGCGCACCACTTCGCGCGGGTGCACGCTGGCGCCGTCGACGGTGCCGCGGAACAGCTCCTCGAAGGCCAGCACGCGATGGCGGTTGTCCAGGTACAGGCAGCCGAACACTTCGTAGGGCAGGTGGCGCAGGCGGGCCCGCAGGTAGTCGCCGCTGTCGCGCGGGTTGCCCAGGCTGGGCCGCTCCTGCAACTGCTCGGCCAGGCTGCGCCGGGCCAGTTCCAGCGCCGCGGCGATCCGCGCGCGCTTGGCCGGACCCAGCCCGCCGGCGCGGATCTGCTGCTCCGGCCGGCCCAGCAAGGCAGCCACGCCGCCCGCGTTGGCGAGCAGTTCGCGGCCCAGCGCGATGGCGTCCTTGCCGCGGCTGCCGCTGCCCAGCAGCACGGCCAGCAGCTCCGCGTCGGACAGCGCGGCGCTCCCGCGGGCCAGCAGTTTTTCGCGGGGTCGTTCGCCTTCGGGCCAGTCGCGGATGCTCATGCGTGCCAGCTTGGCGAAGGGGGTCGCCGGCAGGCAGCAGTGGCGCGGATTGAATCCGGTAAGCTAAGCGTCTGCCCGACTGTCAGGCCCGCCTTACATGAGCCTCGCCCAACGCCGCATCCTGCTGGGAGTGACCGGCGGCATCGCCGCCTACAAGAGTTGCGAACTGGTCCGCCGCCTGCGCGAGCAGGGCGCCGAGGTGCGCGTGGTGATGACCGCAGGGGCCGAGCATTTCGTCGGCGCGGCCACGTTCCAGGCGCTCTCCGGCCAGCCGGTGCGCAGCAGCCTGTGGGATGCGCACGCCGAGGCGGCGATGGGTCACATCGAGCTGGCGCGCTGGGCCGAGCGCATTCTGGTGGCGCCGGCCAGCGCCGACACCATCGCCCGGCTCGCCCATGGCCATGCCGATGACCTGCTCAGCACGCTGTGCCTGGCCAGCGCCGCACCGCTGTACCTGGCGCCGGCGATGAACCAGCAGATGTGGGCGCACCCGGCGGTGCAGGCGAACCTGGTGCTGCTGCGCCAGCGTGGCGTGCAGGTGCTGGGGCCGGCGGCCGGCGAGCAGGCCTGCGGCGACATGGGCTCCGGCCGCATGCTGGAGCCGCACGAATTGCGCGACGCGCTGGCCGCCTCGTTCGGCAACGGCGCGCTGGCCGGGTTGCAGGTGGTGGTCAGCGCCGGTCCGACCTACGAGGACATCGACCCGGTGCGCTTCATCGGCAACCGCAGCTCCGGCCGGATGGGTTTCGCGGTGGCCGCGGCCGCGGCGGAGGCGGGCGCCACGGTGAGCCTGGTGGCCGGCCCGGTGAGCCTGGCCACGCCCGTCGGGGTGGCGCGGCGCATCGACGTGCGCAGCGCCGCGCAAATGCAGGCCGCCGTGCTCGAGGCCAGTCGCGCGGCGGACATCTACATCGGCGCGTCGGCGGTGGGCGATTATCGGCCGGCCAGCGTCTCGGCGCTGAAGCTGAAAAAGAGCGCGGGCGCGCCGCTCTCGCTGCAGCTGGAAGAGAACCCCGACATCCTGGCCAGCCTGGCCGCGCAGAACGGGCACCCGTTCCTGGTCGGATTCGCCGCGGAGACGCATGATGTGGCCAGTTACGCGCGCGGCAAATTGCGCAGCAAGGGGCTGGACATGATCGCGGCGAACCAGGTGGGCGACGGACTCGGTTTCGAGGTCGCCGAGAACGCATTGACGCTGTACTGGGCCGATGGCGAGCTGGCCTTGCCGCGCGCCGCCAAGAGCGAACTGGCGCGCCAGCTCATCGCGCAAGTGGCCGAACGCTACCGGGCGACGCGCGGATGACGCTCGACGTCGAATTGAAGATCCTCGACCCGCGCCTGGGCGACAGCATTCCGCTGCCGCATGCCGCCACCCCCGGCAGCGCCGGCATGGACCTGCGTGCGGCACTGGAGCAGCCGCTGACCCTGGCACCCGGCGCAAGTGCGCTGGTGCCCAGCGGCATCGCCATCCACATCGGCGATCCGCAATGGTGCGCCTTGATCGTTCCGCGCTCCGGGTTGGGCCACAAGCACGGCCTGGTGATGGGCAACCTGGTCGGCGTGATCGACGCCGACTACCAGGGCCCGCTGATGATTTCGTGCTGGAACCGCGGCGACGCTCCGTACACCATCGCGGTCGGCGACCGCATCGCGCAGTTGCTGCTGGTGCCGGTGGCGCAGGCGCGGCTGCAGATCGTCAATGAATTCACGCCCAGCGAACGCGGCGCCGGAGGCTTCGGCTCCACCGGTATCCGATAGCATGGGCACGGAAACTCGGCGCGACCCGGAGCGGTCGCGCCACCGCGCAGTTTCAGCCGTGGGGGCAGAGCATGGCACCAAAAATCGCGAAGCGGCGGCTGGCCCGGCCTGAGGTCGACTGGTCGGCCGTGCTGCCGCTGGCCGGCGGCACCTTGCTGCTGCTGCTGGGCCTGTTCTGTGCCTGGCAGACCTGGCTGATCGCCGACGAGCATCACGCCGACGAACGGGTCCATGCCGCTCAGGCGCAGGCGGTCAAGGCGGTTGCCGACGAGGTCGCACGCCAGCGCGGTGCGGTGGAGAAGGCGCTGGCGCTGGTCGACCCGGCGACGGTGCTGAACGACCCGGCGCAGTCGATCGCCACCTTGCGCCTGCGCCTGCCGCAGGCGCAGCAGCTGGACATCTACAGCGGCGACCTCAAGGAAGTGCTGCGCGCCAACTACCGCGAGTTCGGCTATGCCAAGGCGGCGCAGCTGATGGCCGCGCAGACGGCGGAGGGCGCGCCGCCGGTGCAGAGCGTCTACTACGGCAACGGCGACCGCCGGCTGAGCATGGTCGTGCCGCTGGGTGCGCCCGATCAGACCCAGGCGTGGGTGTGGGTGGAACTGCCGTTTGCCGGGGTCCAGCGGGCTTTCGACGCAATCCCGCCGGCCGGCGGTCGGCTCGATCTGCGCCAGGGAGACGAGCCGGGCAGCGTGCAGTTGTTCTCCAACGGCAGTGCCTCGGCGCAGACCGGCGACAACAGCGTGGCCGTGCCCGGCACCGCGTTCCGCGTGGGCGCCGGGCTGCCCGATGCGTTCATCGTGCTGCCGCATTCGTGGTGGTTGAGCGCGCTGCTGAGCCTGTTGGGGCTGGGCGGAGCCGGCTATCTGCTGTGGCTGCGCGGGCGTCGCCAGGCTTCGTCGGCGCCGCCGGCCGAAGAGGAGCCGCTGGTGGCCGAGGTCGCGCTGCCGCGCCCGCGCGCGCGCGCGCCGTCGACCCCCGCTCCGGCCACTGCGCGTCCCGCGGCCGCGCCGGCCGAACCCGCCACGGTGCCGGTGGACCCGAGCATCTTCCGCGCCTACGACGTGCGCGGCGTGGTCGGCAAGACACTGGACCGCAACGTGGCCAGGCTGCTGGGCCGGGCGATCGGCGCGGTGATGGTCGAGCGCGGCCTGCGCGAGATCGTGGTCGGCCGCGATGGCCGGGTTTCCGGTCCCGAACTGGCCGGCGCGCTGGCCGACGGCCTGCGCGAGGCCGACGTCGACGTGATCGACCTGGGCGCGGTGCCCACGCCGGTGGTGTATTTCGCCGCGTACCGGTTCAACACCGGCTGCGGCGTGGCGGTCACCGGCAGCCACAATCCGCCGGACTACAACGGCTTCAAGATCGTGATCGGCGGCGAGACGCTGGCCGAGGGCGCGATCCAGGACCTGTACCAGCGCATCGCCAGCGGCGCGTTGAGCCAGGATGGTCATGGCGGCCTGCGCCAGGTCGACGTGGCCCCGGACTACATCGAGAAAATCGTCTCCGACGTGCTCGCCGAGCGCCCGCTGAAGGTGGTGGTCGATTGCGGCAACGGCATTCCCGGCGCGATCGCGCCGCAGGTGCTCGAAGGCGTCGGCTGCGAGGTGGTCCCGCTGTACTGCGATGTCGACGGCAGCTTCCCGAACCACCATCCCGATCCGTCCGATCCGGCCAACCTGCAGGACCTGATCCACGCCGTGCGCCAGACCGGAGCGGACCTCGGCCTCGCCTTCGACGGCGACGGCGATCGCCTGGGCGTGGTCTCCCGCGCCGGCGAGATCATCTATCCGGATCGCCTGCTGATGCTGTTCGCGCGCGACGTGCTGTCGCGCCAGCCCGGCGGCACGGTGATCTACGACGTCAAGTGCACCAGCCACCTGAAGGCGCAGATCCTGGACGCCGGCGGCAGTCCGTTGATGTGGCGCACCGGGCATTCGCTGATCAAGGCCAAGATGCGCGAGACCGGCGCCGAGCTGGCCGGCGAGATGAGCGGGCACTTCTTCTTCAAGGAGCGCTGGTACGGTTTCGACGACGGCATCTATGCCGCCGCTCGGCTGCTGGAGATCCTCGCCGGCGACCTGCACGGGCGCAGCCCGGAGGAAATCTTCGCCACCCTGCCCAAGAGCGTCTCCACTCCCGAGCTGAAGGTGCCGCTGGCCGAAGGCGAGCATTACCGTTTCATGGACCGGCTGCGCGAGCGCGCCAGCTTCGAGGACGCCTCGGTGATCGGTATCGACGGTCTGCGCGTGGACTGGCCGGACGGCTGGGGACTGGTGCGCGCGTCCAACACCACGCCGGTGCTGGTGCTGCGGTTCGAGGCCGACACCGAGGCGGCGCTCAAGCGCATCCAGCAGGTGTTCCGCCGGCAGATGCTGGCGGTCGATCCTGCCCTGAAACTGCCGTTCTGAGGATGGCGGGCCGGGACGCGGACCGCATCGGCCCGAGCCAGGCTACTGCGAAGCCTTGTCCTGCTCGGCTTTCAGCTCGCGGTAGCGGGCCAGCTGCTTGACCTGCTCCTGCACCGTCTGCGTGCGCAGGGTCTGCTGGCGCTGCAAGGTGGCGCGCAGGCCGGTGACGACGTTGCGCTGCGCGGCGACGCTGTCGGTGAGGAATTTCGGCACCGGCTTCTTGGCGTTCTCGATCTCCGCGGCGCGCGCCAGCAGGTCGGTCAGCGCCTTCTCCTGGCTGCGCAGGTTGATCCGGGTGGTGCGGATCTGCTGGTCGACCGTGTCCAGCGTCTGCTGCAGCGAGATCTTGTACGACTCCTCGTCCGGGTAGGCGTTGAGCATCTGCGCCTCGGCGGTGGCCACTTCCTGCGCCGCGCGCTGTCTGGCCGCCTCGGCCTCGGCCAGCTTGGCCGCCGCGGCGCGCTCCTCGGGGTTGAGCTGGCGCGACACGTGGCGCACCACCATGCCGCGATCGTTGACCAGGTCGTAGCCGTACTTCATCGCGTCGGCGGTGAGGCTGTCGCTGTAATGCACCAGGCCCTGGTTGTCATACCACTTGTAGCGCACGCTGCCAGCGTTCTGGGCGAACGCGGCAAGGCTCGCGCCCATCGCTACGGCAGCCAGAATGAGCAGTGATTTGCGCATGGGTTCTCCTGTTGGCCCGAGTATAGCTGGCTCCGCCATGCTGGCCGGTTGCCCGCGGCGCTGCTGTGATGGGGTTGGCCGGAGTCTATTGGCCGGTGCATGAACCGGTGGCGCATGCCGCGCCGGTCAGCGGGGTACGCCGTACCGGGCGCGGTAGTCCAGCAATCGCGCGTGTTCGGCAGCCAGTTGCGGCTGCGCGCCGGCATACTCCAGCACGTCGTCCAGGCAGGTGATGGCGATGACCGGGATGCCGTGCTCGGCGGCGACTTCCTGCGCGGCGGAGCGTTCGCCCTGGCCGCGCTCCTGGCGATCCAGCGCAATGAGCACGCCGGCCGGCGTGGCGCCGTGGGCGCGGATCAGCGCCAGCGACTCGCGCACCGCGGTGCCGGCGGTCATCACGTCGTCGACGATCAGCACGCGCCCGGCCAGCGGCGCGCCGACCAGGCTGCCGCCCTCGCCGTGATCCTTGGCCTCCTTGCGGTTGTAGGCCCATGGCAGGTCGCGCCCGTGCTGTTCGGCCAGCGCGATGGCGGTGGCCGCGGCCAGCGCGATGCCCTTGTAGGCCGGGCCGAACAGCATGTCGACCTCGATCCCCGCCTCGACCAGGGCGGCGGCGTACGCGCGGCCGAGTCGCGCCAGCGCGGCGCCTGAATCGATCCGGCCCATGTTGAAGAAGTACGGGCTCTGCCGGCCGGACTTCAGCGTGAACTCGCCGAAGCGCAGCACCTGCCGGCGCAGGGTGAGTTCGATGAAGTCGCGTTGGTAGTCGTGCACGGTCGGTCTCGCTGGCATGGCGGCGGTGCGCGCATGGTACACGCGCCGGTGCCGCCGGCCGGGGTTGTTATGATCGCCCGATCTGTCGACCGGGAGTACCCATGCGCATCATCAGCCTCAACGCCAACGGCATCCGCTCGGCCGGCAGCAAGGGCGTATTCGAGTGGCTGCGCGCGCAGAACGCGGACGTGGTCTGCCTGCAGGAGACCAAGGCCCAGGAAGACCAGCTCACGGACGCGATGTTCCGCCCCGACGGCCATCACTGCTTCTACCGCGACGCCACCAGCAAGAAGGGCTACAGCGGCGTGGCGATCTACGCCCGGCGCGAGCCCGACCAGGTGCTGACCGAACTCGGCTGGGACGAATTCGACAACGAGGGCCGCTACATCGAGGCCCGCTTCGGCAACCTCAGCGTGGTCTCGTTGTACTTTCCGTCCGGTTCGTCCGGCGACGAGCGTCAGCAGTTCAAGTTCAAGGCGATGGAATGGATCACGCCGATCTTCGACGCGTGGCTGAAAAGCGGTCGCGACTATGTGATCTGCGGCGACTGGAACATCGTGCACACGAAGAACGACATCAAGAACTGGAGCTCCAACCAGAAGAACTCCGGCTGCCTGCCGGAGGAACGCGCGTGGCTGGACCTGCTGTTCCACCAGCGCGGCTGGGTCGACAGCTTCCGCGCACTCAAGCCCGACGCGGTCGAATACACCTGGTGGTCGAACCGGGGCCAGGCGCGGGCGAACAACGTGGGGTGGCGGATCGACTACCAGGTGGTCACCCCTTCGCTGCGCGATCGCCTGCGTGCGTGCTCGATCTACCGCGACCAGCGTTTTTCCGACCACGCGCCGTACACGGTCGACTATGTCGACTGAAGCAACGGCGCGACGGCCGGCGAAGCCGTCGGTGTGGCATGCGTTCACCCAGCCGGCGGCGTGGACGATGTGCCTGTTCGGCTTCTCCTCCGGCCTGCCGTTCCTGCTGGTGGCCGGCACGCTGGCGTACTGGCTGAAGGAGAACGGCATCGAGCTGGCCGACATCACGATGATCGCCAGCGCGGGCATGACCTACGCATTCAAGTTCCTCTGGGCACCGCTGCTCGACCACGGGCACATCCCGGGTTTCGCGCGCCTGGGCCAGCGGCGAGGCTGGCTGCTGTTCGCCCAGTTGGGCGTGGTGGCCGGGCTGCTCGCGATGGCGGCGCTGACGCCGCAGCATCTGGCGGCGTTCGTGGCGGCCACGCTGGCGGTGGCGTTCTTCGGCGCCACGCAGGACATCGCCGTCGATGCGTATCGCATCGAGATCGCGCCGGTCGAGGACCAGGGCGCGCTGGTGGCGACCTATTCGCTGGGCTATCGCATCGGGCTGCTGGTGGCCGGCGCGGTGGCCCTGATCCTGGCCGACCACATCGCCTGGCGCGTGGTCTACCTGATGATGGCGCTGGCGATGCTGCTGCCGATCGTCACCACGCTGATGGCGCGCGAGCCGACGGTGCTGCGCGTGCGTGCCGCGCGCTGGCGCGACGCGATGCGCGAGAGCGTGATCGATCCGTTCGCCGACTTCTTCCGGCGCTACGGCTGGGCACTGGCCGGCGTGACCTTGCTGTTCCTGCTGCTGTTCAAGATGCCCGAACAGGCCACCATCGGCGGCATCATGAGCCCGTTCTACCGCGACATGGGCTTCTCCAAGACCGAGATCGGCACGATCACCAAGATCTACGGCATCTGGATCGGCATCGTCGGCGTGTTCGTCGGCGGCGCCATGGTGGCGCGCTGGGGCGCGTGGCGGCCGCTGGGCGTCACCATCGTGCTGTGCGGCTGCAGCAACCTCATGTACCTGCTGCTGATCGCGCACCCGGGCAATCTGGCCATGCTGACCCTGGTGATCTCGGTGGAGAACCTCGCCCTGGGCATGCTGGGGCCGCCGACGGTGGCGTTCCTGTCCTCGCTGGTCAACCAGCAGCACACCGCGACGCAGTACGCCTTGCTGAGTTCGCTGGTCAACCTGCCGGGCAAGCTGCTCGGCTTCTTTGCCGGCGGCATCGCCATGACGGCGGGCTACGGCGCCTACTTCGTGCTCACCGTGCTGGCGGTGATCCCGGCGATGCTGCTGTTCGCCGGATTGTGGCGACGTTTTCGCGGATTCGAGCGCGCGCGGGCGGTGACCTGAAAGATTGTGGCCGTTCCATGCGAGCGGGTCCGGACCTGCAGCGGCCCACAGTGGCGCGGGTCACAGCGCAACTGCCAAGTCAGCCACGGAAATCGCCACGGCGCGGCACCGGTGCATCGCGGATGTGCAAACATCCCCGGCACAGGGGCAGGTGCTGCAGGGAGTGACGCTTGTGCCGGACATGATCGTTCATCACATCGATGGCCTGCTGGCCGAACGCATCGCGGCGCTGGCCAAGCTGCGCCAGTGTCCGGTCAACGACGTGATGCTGGACGCGCTGCGCGTCGGCCTCGGCATGTCGGTGGCGCACCGATACAGCGAAAGCCTGCGCGATCCGCACGCCCTGGCCGTACTCGATGGTCACTGGGAAGCCGCCGAGCGCGGCGCGTTCCAGGAGGCGTTGCTGGCGCTGGCCCGCACGCGGCCGACCCAGCTGGCGCCGGAGAGCATCCGTTACGACGTGCCGGGTGCCGGCGCGGAATAGACCGCCCCGAGTACCCGCGGTCCGCGCGCGCCGGTCACGGCCGGCAGGTTGCCGGGCAGTTGCAGCAGGCGTTGGCGCGCCAGCCAGGCAAATGCGGTCGCTTCGAGAAAGTCCGGGTCGACACCGCAGCTAGCGGTGCTGTCCAGCTGGCGTGGAGCCAACGTCTCGCCCAGGCGCTGCATCAGCCGCTCATTGTGCACGCCGCCGCCGCAGGCCAGCACCTCCGTCGCTTCCGGCGCATGCTGCATCACGGCTGCGGTGACGCTGCGCACGGTCAGCTCCAGCAGCGTCGCCTGCACGTCGGCGGGTGCCAGTATGGCCGGGGGCGCGCGGGTGGCCAGCCAGTCCAGATGAAAGTATTCGCGTCCGGTGCTTTTGGGCGGCGGCAGCGCAAAGTACGGATCGGCCAGCAGGGCGTCGAGCAGCTCGGGCACGACCCGGCCGCGGGCGGCAAAGGCTCCGCCGCGATCGAACGGTTCGCCCCGATGGCGCAGGCACCACGCGTCGAGCAGGCCGTTGGCCGGCCCGGTGTCGAAGCCGCGCACACCGCCGTCGGCCGCGAGCACAGTGAGGTTGGCGATGCCGCCGAGGTTGAGCACGGCGCGCGTAAGCCCGGGCACGCCCAGCAGCATGGCATGCACCGCCGGCAGCAGCGGCGCGCCCTGGCCGCCGGCGGCGACGTCGGCGCGGCGGAAGTCGGCGACCACCTCGATGCGGCAGCGCTCGGCGATCACGCTGGGGTCGCCCAGCTGCAAGGTGAAGGGGTGCTCGCCGCCGGGCCGGTGGCGCAAGGTTTGTCCATGCGAACCGATGGCGCGCACCGCCGCGGCCGTCGTGCCGGCGCGATCGAGCAAGTGCAAGGCGGCCTCGGCGAACTGCTGCCCGATTTCAACGTCGAGCCGGCCCCAGTCGTCCAGGTCGAGCGCGGCCTCGCCTTGCGCCACTGCCAGCATGCGTTCGCGCAAGGCATGCGGCCACGGATGGGCATGGCAGGCAAGGGTGTGCGGCTTGCCTTCGCGAAAACGCACCAGCACCGCATCGATGCTGTCGGCGCTGGTGCCGGAGATCAGCCCGATGTAGAGCGCCGAGTCGTCTTCAGCCACGCGCAAGGGCAGCTCAGTTGTCGTGATTGGCGGGAGCGTTGGCGCGGGCCAGCTTGATCCGGTTGTCCAGTTCGGTCAGCCGGGCCAGCTGCGGCTTGACCACCTGCGACTCGAAGCGGGCCAGCTGGGCGGCGGGCAGCGGTTCGGGCTTGGGCAGGGTCACCGTCTGCGGGTTGCGCTGCACGCCGTTGACGCGGAACTCGTAGTGCAGGTGCGGGCCGGTGGCCAGCCCGGTCATGCCGACGTAGCCGATCACCTCGCCCTGGCGCACCCGCTCGCCCACGTGCTGGCCCTTCACGAACCGCGACATGTGGCCGTACGCGGTGCTGATGGTCTTGTTGTGCTGGATCACCACGAAGTTGCCGTAACCGCGCTCCCAGCCGTGGTACTTGATCACGCCGTCGCCGGCGGCGTGGATCGGCGTGCCGCTGGGGGCCGCGTAGTCGACGCCCTTGTGCGCGCGCATGCGGCCGAGGATCGGGTGCATGCGGGCGGAGGAAAACTGGGACGAGATCCGGGTGAAATCGACCGGGATGCGCAGGAAGGATTTCTGGATCGGACGTCCATCTTCGCTGAACCAGCCGTAGTTGCCGTCGGCCTTCTTGAATCGGTAAGCGGTGTAGCGCTTGCCCTGGTTGACGAATTCGGCAGCCACGATGTCGCCCTGGCCGTAGCGCACGCCATCACGGTAGATGTCGTCGTAGATCATGGTGAAGCTGTCGCCCACGCGCAGGTCCTGCACGAAGTCGATGTCGTATTTGAACAGGTCGGCCAGCTTGCCGATCATCGCCGCGTTCACCCCGGCCTGGTCACCGGCGGCATACAGGCTGCTGCGAATCACGCCGTGCGCCACCTGCTCGCGTCGGTCGATGTCGCGCGGCTGCAAGGCCAGCGTGGGTTGTGCGCCGTCGAATCGGATGACGGCGCGGTTGGCGGCATCCGGATCGAAACGGAAGCCCTTCAGGCTGCCGTCGCTGCCGAGCAGGAAATCGAACTCCTCGCCCGGACGGATGCTGTGCAGGGCCTCCTTGTGGTTGCCCGCGGTGTCCATCACCTTCTGCAGGTCGCTCATGCCCAGGCCATGGGCGGTGAAGATGTCGGAAAGGGTCTGTCCCGGCTGCACCCGCACCACCTGCCAGTCATCGACGGTGGACACCGGCGTCTGGACCAGGTCGGCCTTGGGCAGGGCCAGCGGCAACAGCGTGTGCGCCACGGGTGCGGGCGCCGGACGCATCGCGTTGGCCCACGACGGCATGATGAAGCCGGACAACAAGGTGATCAGCAGCGCTGTCCCGGCAAGCATCCAGTGTTCGCGGTGCCAGCGGATCGGTTCGACATCGCTCGACCGGTTGAACGACCAGTGCGCGCAACGTTCGTAGAAGCGACAGTGAAGACGCTGTGCCTTGCGGCATATGGCCTGCTTGCGCGCCTGCAGCGCGCCCATGTTCTCTTCGGCCATGCCGTGTTCACCCCGTACCGCTCAAGCAAAAACTCGGCGTACCATAACGGCGATGTGCAGAGAGCGTCAATGCCTTTGCCATCAATGGTTTGCGATCCATTCCTGATTAACGCACAATTAACTTCCGCCGCACGCAGCGAATGGCTAACGCCTCTCCGTTTCGCGCCGCCCGGTTCATTTTCCATGCCCCATCCAGCGAGAAATCCATGAGCGAGCACGAGCACGCCCTGTCCACGATTGCGCGTGGCGCCGACGAAATCATCAAGCGCGAGGAGCTGGTCGAGCGCCTGAAATCGGGGCGTCCACTGCGGGTCAAGGCCGGCTTCGATCCGACCGCGCCGGACCTGCACCTGGGTCACACGGTGCTGCTCAACAAGATGCGCCAGTTCCAGGATCTGGGTCACCAGGTCATCTTCCTGATCGGCGACTTCACCGGCATGATCGGCGACCCGACCGGCAAGAACGTCACCCGCAAGCCGCTCACGCGCGAGGATGTGCTGGCCAATGCCGAGACCTACGCCGAGCAGGTCTACAAGGTGCTGGACCGCGAGAAGACCGAGCTGCGCTTCAACTCCGAATGGTTCGACAAGATGTCGGCCGCCGACATGATCCGGCTGGCCGCGCAGCACACCGTGGCGCGCATGCTCGAGCGCGACGATTTCACCAAGCGCTATGCCGCGCAGCAGCCGATCGCCATCCACGAGTTCATGTACCCGCTGACCCAGGGTTACGACTCGGTGGCCTTGAAGGCGGATATCGAGCTCGGCGGCACCGACCAGAAGTTCAACCTGCTGATGGGCCGCAGCCTGCAGGAACACTATGGCCAGCCGCCGCAGATCGTGCTCACCATGCCGCTGCTGGAGGGGCTGGACGGCGTCAACAAGATGTCCAAGTCGCTTGGAAACTACATCGGCATCAACGAACCGGCCATCGACATCGTCACCAAGACGATGAAGATCGGCGACGAGTTGATGTGGCGCTGGTTCGAGCTGCTCAGCTTCGAGGTGTCGCTGGACGAGCTGGCGCGCATGAAGCGCGATGTCGAGGGTGGCCAGCTCAACCCGCGTGACGCCAAGTTGCGTTTGGCGCGCGAGCTGGCTGCACGTTTCCACGCCCCTGCCGCCGCCGAACAGGCGATCGCCGGCTGGCATGCCGTCGTGCGCGGCGAAGGCGACACCGCGCTGCTGCCGCAAACCGACATCGCCGTGCCGGCCGAGGGCTTGCGCCTGGCCGCGCTGCTCACCGCCGCCGGCCTGACCACCAGCAACTCCGAGGCAACCCGGAAGCTGAAGGAGCGTGCCGTTCGCATCGACGCGGCCGTCGCGGAAGACGCACAGCGCGTTTTCCATGCCGGCTTCGAGGGCGTCCTGCAGGTCGGCAAGCGCAATTTCGCGCGGGTGCGGCTGGTCGTCGCCTGAACCGACAGCCGCATTCTCGCGGCGCGAATTCGCGGCCGACGCAGAAAACACTTGCCAAAAAAAGCGCAGGCCGTATGATTCGCGGCCCACGTCGGCCCAACGCCATGGGGCGCGACATGCGACACCTCGACGAACTTCCCTGAAGGTGTTGACGGTCTCGGAAAGCGATGTAGAATGGGCGGCTCACCCGGGACGAAAGGTCACGGGGCGATCACCGAAAGGCGGTCGGGCAGCGAAGATCTTTGACAGTGTGCGCAGGTGAATTGTGTGG
>Ga0209941_1000321_pt1 | contig 69450 bp, 67 predicted proteins | sample ThiBiot_300_plan_FD_183945 | JGI IMG/M metagenome (GOLD analysis project Ga0209941, IMG submission 183945) | Wastewater bioreactor microbial communities from Cape Town, South Africa - Thiocy_solids_1 (SPAdes) | ecosystem: Engineered > Bioremediation > Thiocyanate > Unclassified | place: South...
GATGAATTCTTTTTTAGGTTTAACCGAAGGGGCTTTCTCAACAGCATTTGGCACAAGCTGATAGAGCGTTTTATGATAAACAAACCCTACAACCACAAAGCCTTTGCGACTTAAATGGATAATTCTATAAATGAATTTTATTGTTAACTGACTTCTTTCATTTAATCTTTCCTTGTTTTCTTTTTTACTATGCTTGATACTGCAAAAGTTGCAATTATCAGCCATACAACATTGACAACGATATTGGGAGTATCCTTTAAGTAAATTGCATTAACAATTAATCCAATTGCACCTAATACATTCAAAATGTGATAGGCATATCCTGTGGACTGAATCCTATCTAGTACAAGAAGAAGATATGCTATTAGATAAAAAAAAGTGCCCCCCCAGCCTATTAATTCAATAGTGTTCATATCCTAAAGAGCGATTGCAAGACAATACGCATTAAAAAAATAAAGATATAATACATTATCGATAGGAATCTCATTTGAATGGGCATTATCTAATTAAATTACCTATGTTCAAAAAATATCTAGCTACCTCTTGCTACTCAATAATTTGCTAAACTAACTTGTTTATAACCATAACATTTTACAAGCCAAATGGAAAATTAAAGCCAAAGCCTTCTGCTTTTAAAGTCTAGCTCAAGCTAATTTTGAAATTGCTCAAATATATCATTTTAAATAATATATTCAAACTACAAAGAGAAAGACGAAATTAGCGTTCCACCGATATCTAGGCGCTTCTCAAAAGCCCATTCATAATTACGTGAGTTCCCAAGCATAATAACTTGACCATAAGGAATAGAAAGCCTTCAAGCCTAACGTCTTTTATTACTGTATTTGACCCTTTCCTCCTTAAGGAAAACTCGCGTTCCTTGAACAGTACTCACGAACAAAGTTTTCAGAAATCATTGTAACCCTTTGCGGAATGTTCAAATATTTTTAGAAAACAAAGGTTGGTCGCACATCAATATTCTCCTTAACCAACTTATAGTTCGCTTTCACCGCGCAAAATATACTTAAGATCTTCGACACTGTAAACATCGGGTAATTGAAATCCGTTCACAAAAAATGTTGGCGTGACACTTATCTGTTCAGCATCACACCATCTCTTCATAGCTTCAATTTTCTTGTTTTGAGTAATTAATGATTCTTTAATGGGAAATCGTTTGGCAAATCTTTCGTAATTCTTTTTCTTTTCGGAATACCAACTATGAAGAACTTCTTTTATTCTGTATTCATCTCCGTTTTCGGCTACTGCTAGTAGATGTCGTATCGGAAATGTTTGAGGATCTGAATCTTCACCTGTAGAAGTGAAAATAATTTGGAGACTCACATCCGAGTTGTAGTTAATTAACTCTTCCAGAAAAGAATGCGCTTCACAGCAAGGAATGCAGAATGGATTACAAATCTTTATAATTCTATTTTGAGCAAGAGGATTCCCAATAACTATTCCTAATCCATCCGTTGAATAGTTAATTCTTCTTTGTTTGATTAATAACGCTTTGAAAATTGAAGAATCAAGTTTAATGCGCTGTATTTTATTAAAGTATTCTCTACCTTCTCTTGCTTTTTTCAATGCAGGAACAGTTATAGAAAGTCCAATAAAGGATAGACAAAAGAAGATTAAAATATTGGCAAGAATTGAAAATGATAAGTTATTTAACTGAGATATTTCAAAAAATCCTCCTTGTAGCGAAACAATAAATAACAAACCAAGTGTTGATTGTACTATTAAACACAACAAACACCACGTCTTTACTATTTTCCATTGATAAAATATAGAAAAGATAATATATGGCAAAGATATTAGGTTAACAAATGACAAAATGGTTAAAACTTGAATATTGGCCAAACCTACCGTAATCAAACTAAGGTTTATTCCTATGAAATAACTAAGTCCAATTATACTCCAACTTAATCCCATAAGCTTAGACATTGGAGAGTTTAATACAGCGCTACAATTTAACTTTCCTATTGATTGACATATTTTTTTCGTTATGGGATTATGGCTATCAATATCGTAAAAGACGAGAATAAAGCTAGCAGTCGTACCCAATAAAGAGATTAGCAAGAATAAAATTGGAAATACATTTAATGAAGAGGTATTAAAGTTATATATTATAATAGAACTTAAAGCTAATGTCGGGAGAAGTAAAAGCGAACATGCATTGATTATTTTTCTAAACGTTTCCTTCGTCTTTCGACTAAAATATTCTTTTTCAGCAATAGCATTGGAACTATCCAAGAGAAGCAAGTTTCCTGTAAAAGTTTGCTCAAATTCTTCTAACTTTTCTTTCAATAGCAAATTCCGAAAAGGATGTTTATAAACAACTGTATCATTTTTTATTTCATATATTATGGTAAACAGTTGCTCGCCCGTTTTTCTCCAGACAATATGAGCAATAGAAGGAAAAAAAAAATCATTAGGTAACCCTCTAACCATCCCCCTTATTGTTATATGAAAAAAAAGTTGTAGTGGTCTGCTGTTAAAAGAAAAGCCGGAACTTTAGGGGCTAAAAGTAAATAATAGGGATTAATGCAAACACCCACACCAGGTAGCATATCAGCGTTGCTTATACAGCTACGCGCCACTTATCAACCCTCGCCCCAGGCATTAGCAGCGGCTTTGGGGATGTCTTATACCACTTATCTTAAAACTGAGCGCGGTCAGCGGGAACTGAGTTTTTTAATGGCGCTGAAGATTTGTAAGCTTTACAAAATGGATATCCATGATTTTATATCCCAGCTTAGTGATGCAGAACTTGAGCGCAGTGAGCTTTCCATTCAAAAGCAGTATCAAAAAATAGAAAAGAAAAAAGCATCGCTATTACAGGCAAAAGTTGTTGATCTTACCACCCGGCAACCCGTCCATCCTTCAGTATTATAACTTCAGGCTGTTTGGGCATTTTTTTGTAACAGTGGTTTCCAAAACTGTGGTAGCAGTTCCATTAACTGCTCCTGTGGCTGGGTGGGTATCCTGCGCAGTACATCATCCAGCCATTTAGCCGGATCAATATTTTGCAGTTTACAGGTGGCTATAAAACTATACATAACAGCAGCCAGCTCTGCAGCCCGGTGCGACCCGGCAAACAAATAATTATGACGCCCCAGGGCAATGGAGCGGATCTGTCCTTCCAGCTCATTATTATCAATGGGCAGCATTCCATCCGATATATATGCACTAAGCCCCCGAAAGTTTTTTAGCGCATAGTGAATGGCTTTATAAATGGGTGTCTTTGGAGTGGTTTGGGGTAGCATGGCCTTCAACCATTTTTGCAGATCCTCCAGTATCGGTAATGACTCAGTCTGCCTTTTGGTGGTGATGGCATCAAAGTCCAGGTTCAATAGTTTACATTCCTGTTCTATATCATACAGGGGACCAAAGAACCGGTCTAATGCAAAAGATGCTTTTGCTTTGTCGTTTTCAAGCGCATACACAAAATATCTGCGGGCATGCGCAAGACAATGCTGATGCGTAACACTGGGTTGCTTTCCGTATTCGGTATATACACCATAGGCATCGCTCATTAAGTAACCGCTATAGCCCTGCAATACGCCGGAGATATCCTTTTTGCCACGCCCTTTCCGGTAAGAAAAGCATACCATGCGCTGCACAGGGTTCAGCGATGCCCACATCCAGCCGATATGCGACTTCTTTCCCTGCTTTTTGCTATCGTCCAACACCCGGTAGCGGGTTTCATCTATGTTCACCAGCCCACTGTTTTTAATCTCTTTGAGCAACAGGTGCCATAAGGGCTCCAACACTTGCGAAGTGCGGTTTACCAGCGAGCAAAGCGTACTGTAGGGAAGATTAATACCATGATAGCGAAGCCGTTTTTGCTCACGCCATACCGGCATATGGTACAAAAACTTTTCAATAGTAAGCAATACCAATACACTGATATCCATTTTGCACTTCGGGATGGGATGGGCAGGCAATGGAGCAATGAGTTGTTTAAAATCAAGCGCGTCTTCATCTACCGGTGCCAGGTACACTAACCGGCGGGTTGTTTTTATATACCAGCGCATGGGGTCGCAAGCCAGTTGCCGTTGATCCTGGTGCCCGATGCATTTGGCATTAGCCGGTTTATCTTCTACATCAAGTATAGTGATCTCTTCTGCAAGCCCCGGGGGAAAATCATGTCTTCCGCCAGGCTTTTGGGGTTCCGTGGTTTTGATGACCCGCAGGTGTTCGGGTATCCTGCGCCGCTCGCCGATCTTGCATACACCCCAACTGTCTGCATCCAGCGCCAGGCTTAGTTGATCGCCGGGCTGTGGTCTTTGGGCAGCCTGCGGCTGATGGCGCTTTTCGCTTTTGATGCCGTATATCCACTTTTTGAGTGTTGCCATCTCATAGCGTAACTGCTGCAGTGAAAACAGGTCCTTCTTATTTTTGGTTAACTCTTTTTGCTGCGTTTCTATCAGGATGTTTTGTTCTGTAATGATGGTTTTCTGCTGTGATAATTGTGCGGTCTGCGCAGCTATGGTTTGCTGTTGCAGGTGCATCCCGGTCTGTAGTTCCTTTATTTGTGCTGTCTGGTCGCTAAGCTGTTGCTGCAGGTCTGCAATAAGGGTGGTCAGCATTTGCCGTTCTTCGGTCAACTGCCCGAGCTGCTGCTGCAATAAAACAATAAGACGATCCTTTTGAGCACATTGCTTTGCACACGCCTCATATAAAGTCTTATAGTTTTTAGTAGTTGCCATTACCGGCAGAGATACAAGCAAATGCAGTACCAATAAGCCTTCCAGAACAATCAATATTTCCACAGCAGCCCCTGTTTTTTTGTGTATAAACCGGGGTGTGTTTTTGGTTTTTTTTGAAACACACGAAAAAAGGCGGCTACGCCAGCAAATATGTGGATAACTCTACCTGATTTTTTTCAATCGGTGCAAATGTAGCCCCGATAGCATGGACAACAGGTCGGTGGCGCTCATTTGCAGGGCTGTTGTGGCCGCATCAGAAAAAGGCATTACAAACCGCCCTTTGTGTAAACGGCGGTACAGCAGGGTAAAGCCATCGGCTTCTCTTAACAGGAGCTTGATATGAGTGCCACGCTTATTCAAAAAGATAAAAACATCCCGGTCGTTGGGCTCCTTACCGAGCTCATTAATAACAATGCCACATAGCCCGTCAATGGATTTTCTCATGTCCGTTGCTGCGTTGTAGAGATAATAGGCGTGGCGGTCGGTTAAAACCGCAATGGCGCTCATGACAAAAGCGCTTTAAGATAATCGGGTGCTACCGCCTGGTAAATTTTTATCTCGCCAACCGATGCAAATAAACTTGGGTGGGTTGCTTTAAATACAGGCTGGGTGAGCGCCGTAAAACCGGAGCCTTGTGGCTGTACCTCCTTTGTTTTTATGCTATATCTTTTTCGGGCAGCATAAAAAGCGCCTTCACTGATGTTATGCTGTTTGCAAAAATCCTTTGTAGTGCCTGTATAGCTCTCATACAGCTCTAATAATAATACTGTTTGCTCCTTGCTGCGCCGGGGTTGCGCAGACTTGTCGTTTACCTGTTCCATTACGCTGGTTTTTGATGAACGCCAAATATAACAGCGCATTACACAAAAACTGGAGTGGGGATGGTTAGAGGCTTACATCATTAGCATTCTCAAAGGTAGTATGTAAAGCAATGTTTTTAATGTTATATTCATTTAAAAAGTCGGAAATACTGAACAGACTAGGGTAGTGGGGATGTCGCTTAATTTTTTCCTTTATTGTTGTTTCTGTAATTTTTATTTTTTGACTACGAAGCAAGTAAATAAGAGTATTTTCGCAATTGTTCATTCTCGTACTAAATTATTGTGAGTTCGCAATATTGACGCTAAGGTTTTTCAAAGTCTAATTTATGCGATTTGGTGGGGAGCCTTTAAAATTTATTAGTCATTCATTGTGTAAGCCACGATGACGAACATAAAAATAACTGATAATCTGAAAGACAACTGCTACCTTATAAATTCCTATTTACTACTAATTTTCTTGATGAACTCCGATTGACTCAAAGATCTTTCGTGATATGCTTATTTTCAAATTCACCAAATTCTACCTTTAATTATCGTTAATAGTTTACTTGTTTGTCGAATTGTCTTTATCCCTACCAGCTTGTCTTGAGGTTTTCCACATGTAAAACATTATTTTCTTGGAGCAATCTGGTTAATGCCATCCCTGTACTTTTTCAGCTGCACTTTGTGCCTATGTGCGAAAAAGTTCCTAAAAGATATGGATCACGACAGGCCTCATCAGGCATAAATCCTATTTTCACAGCCACGTTTGAGCCACGGGCCGCCTTCTGCAATTGCCGTTAGTTTCCTAGAGGAGGAATAATGGGAGAGTAGCAACAGATCAAATTTGGTGTCCGTTCCGCAATACCTTCAGAAACAGGATAACACCTTTGGTCGAACGCAGTATTTATGAATTTACGCTTCGGCACTTACAAAAATGTCTCTAAACATATTTGTGAAATTTTCAGCCTTACAGTGATATAATAAAACTGCTTTCTTTAGATGAAGTCTATCTTAATTCAACCCAGGCGCTGAATTACCCAACCCCGAAATGAATCCTTCTCCGGATGCAAGATCCCGACCAGCAACTCCAAAGTGCGTCGTAGCCTTCGTTCAACACGTCTACATTATCCATTCATGGCTTCTTTCCGCAATTTCAGTATTTCCTCCAAATTGAAAACCTTGTATTCAATGCCAAGACTCTTCGCACTCTCCTCCACTGTCTGACTAAAGCCAGCCGCTTTTCTTCTTTCATTGACTCTGGACGGGTCTTTGATAGGCCAAATGAACGATAGATTTTCCCAGTCTCCTGTTGTCTGATTTTTTACACTCATACCTGAACTTTGAGTTCCATAGATTTGTTCTTGGTCCCGAAACATCAAAGACCGGTCAAGCATCGTCGCATAGAGAACAAAACGTAGCTCATTCTTCTCAGCCGCTTCTTTAAAAACTGGCAAGTATTTGTCAATCACTTTTGAATGCTGGATAATATAGAAAGCAACTTCGTTTGTCGGTTTACCAACTAATGAAATGCCTGGATAACCATACTCCTCTATTATTTTTTCTACTTTTAACGTGTTCAATGAGTCGAGCTCCCCTTGTAATTTCCATAAGTAGTCATTCAGGTCTTCTTTTCTAACGCCGTAAACTACTGCAAGAGAATCGCCTTTGCCTCTCATATTTGCATTCAAATCGGCTCGATACTTTTGGTCAAGGATTTTCAGACTGTCCAATTCCTTTTTCAAAGTTGTGTTGAACGACGTCTGCCCGTGCGATGTTTGCAACAGACCAAAAAAAAGAAGAGTAAGTAGAAAAGGTCGTATCATACAGTGTCATAATTATGGCTAACATTAAAGGATTTGTATCTGCAGCGGGACTTAAAGTTCATCAACTGTGATACAAACGCCAGGTAAAGATATACAAAGTTCGTTATTAATTCTAAAGTTCATTATCAATTATATTGCTCAATTCATGTAATCGCGAATAACGTGTCGGCGGTGTAAGCTTCCCCTTTTTAGTACTGTTTAAAAGGAGACTTTTCCTTTACCAGCTATAGGGCGGAGTGTAGCGGAGGCGTAGCCGAAGCGGAACGCAGCCCTATAGCTGGTAAATTTTTTTCTCGGTACATCCGGGGGGATATCCCACCAAGGCTGTCATGCGGGCGAGCATTATTATAATCATCGACCCATGCCTGCGTTGATTCCCTCACTTCGTCTATGTTGTCAAACAAATATGCATCGAGTATGTGTTTTCTGTATGTTCTATTAAATCTCTCGATGTAGGCATTTTGAGTAGGCTTCCCGGGCTGGATATATTTAAAGTCAATCCCATTTGCCCCACTCCAGGCCTGTGCTAACTTGGCTACAAATTCAGGTCCATTGTCCATGCGTATTTTTTGTGGCTTACCGTAACGGTTTATTAAATGCCTTAACACCCATATTACCCGACTACTCTTCAGCGAGTAATCAATTTCAATAAAAAGTATTTCCCGGTTATAATCATCTATTACATTCAAGGTTCTGAACTTGGTTCCATTACTTAGCGCATCACTCATAAAGTCAATACTCCATGTTTGAGTAAAGCTGTCCGGTATTTCTAAACGCTCTTTTACCCGTGCAGGTAAACGTTTTTTAATCTTCCGGCGATGGGTTAGTTTCATTTGCCTGTAAACCCGAAGCAGGCGTTTGTGATTGACAATGGTTCCGCTATTCCTGATTCGACCGAAGCATTTCCAAAACCCTTCACCTGGGTTTTCGTTTGCAACTTGCGTCAACCGCTCGATAATCGTCACGTCATTTTTTACGGAACGATAGTGCAGGTTGCTTCTGCTCAACTGTAATACCCGACACGCCTTGCTGATGTCTTTGGGTCGCTCTTTGCGGATTTCATCAACAATCCGCCTTTTTTCGCAAGGCTTTAAAGCTTTTTTTCGATAATATATTTTGCAGTGTCAAGTTCCATAGCCAAGTTGGCATACATGCGTTTCAGCCGGGCATTTTCATCTTCAAGTTCCTTTATTCGCTTGAGTTCAGTTGCTTCCATGCCGCCATATCGCTGGCGCCATTTATACAACGATGCCTTACTTACGCCGTACTCCCTGATGATTTCCTCGGCTGTTTTACCGTTATCAAACTCCTTGAGAATATTAGCAATCTGTGTGGGACTAAATTTACTTTTCTTCATATTTTACGTTTTAAAGTTACTTATTTTGTCCACTTTTAAAACGTACTATTTTTGGGGAAGCTTACAGCGGGCTGCCTCTCTAATGCCAACTTCGTTCTTTTGAAGTTGGAGAAATCGTTTTAATCGTTCCACAGCTGGAGAGCATTTGCTATAAAAATTTTCTAGCAAGGTTATTATATGAGGTTTTTCTACTTTTAATATTAGACTTGTTTAATTTGCTCAAATATTTGTCATACGACAAACTTTCCCACAAGTGAAAACTGTAAGCATTCGAAAAAACAAGGCATTCTTCAAAAAGCATTTTCAAATCTTTTTCTGTATAAGATGGATAAAAAAAACTTGATTCCGGCTCTATATGAACCAAATTAGGAAATAATTTCGCTAAGCGAAGTGGCACAGCTACTGAATGTTCTGACCAGTATTTGTCTTTCCCTTTAGATCTGAAAGATACATACGAGCTTAACCAATAGCCAATAAAAGCATTTTTCTTTGATGCCATTATAACAGCATTACACAAGCCATATTCAATCCCATACAGATTCTCCCTACCTAATACCAAATCATATTTAAACAAGGGTGCAAATGGTTTAACACAAATAGTATCAATATCTAAATAAATGCCACCATATTTAAACAAAATTATTAACCTTAAGACGTCCGCCTTGTGGGCACACGTATATAACTTGTTTCCAAATATTTGTCGCGGAACAGACACCTGCACAGGTTCCACAAATTCCTTTGCGCGTTCCCACCAGACACCATTAGGTTCGTATTTATAATATAAATAGATTTTTTTAGGTCTGTTTATTTCAAAGGATGACCTAATTGCTATAAAATGAAAAATAGAAAATGGTATACCCCCATAATTTTTTTCAAGTCCAAAAATGAAATGTATAATGTTGGGTATTTTATTTTCCATTCGTAGTAATTAACCATTAAATCTCATCTATTTTGCGATACAATGCAACAAGATAGTCATTGTGAAGCTAAAAAAGAAAGTGAATAATCAGGTTTATCCGGATTATTTGGGAAGTCCAGCCCTTTGATAGGATAAACATTATCCTCGTCAAGTAAATCACTCTTTAAAATCCCGTTCTTTCTGACAAAAGTGATCTCAAGCACATCAGAAAAAATAACATTATCTTTTCCATTATTTTTAAAATCGTATACTGTAAATATTTCTGAATAGTTGTTACAATGAATGTGCACTATAAAATACTTGTTCTGCAGCCGTTCAATAATTTTTTTGAACTCAAGAAGTCGATTTTTCAAATCGTGAAATTCTATTACCATCTGATTAACATTCCACAACTGGTCATAAAAAATATCGTCAGAAAATATCTCATATTCTGCTCCCTCAATGTCAATTTTTAGAAACAATTGACTTGTCAGAAGAGAAAATCTGGTTTTATGATTTAGAAAAGTGTTGTACAAATTACTAGATGTATTGGAAATGCCTTCTTTGATAAACAAAATCTCTCTCGAGGCTAAATTCTTTATATGAGTATTCCATTGATTTCCGGCACGAATATAATAGTACATACTTTTGAATTTCAGTCTAAAAAGCATTCTTCTTAATCTGTCGGCATCTAGAGGGCTTTTTTGATACATTGTCGGATCAAACATCAAAACCTTTCTTGTAGTAATTTGGTTAAAATCTTCTTCGAATGCTGTATCCCAACCTACTCCATAGCTGACTAAAACATCAGTTTCAGCTAATATACGTTGATAAACTACGTAGCCACCATCACGATTATTACCAAGCCGAACTTTTCCTTTAACAGGCAGAGGCTTTAAAAATAGAAATATATTTTTCATCGAAAAGTATGTTTATTCGCTCTTGTTTTTCGTTGAGGAGTAGACAAATAGATTGATCGGAAAATCTTACTGTTAAGTTGAGGTGAAATTGTCGGATATAGTTTTTTGAGTTTTATCTTCGCGTTGCCGTTTGTAAAGTGCCGCTGCCACGCTTTTGCTACCGTGTACGATGAAAACGACAAACTCAGCACCTTCTTTTTCATCTCCATTATAGTAGACTTTAAATCGCTTACGCATATTTTTTACCTTTTGCTTTGGGAACCCAATAGCAATTTGATGACTAAATTTAATAAAAAGTTCAATATTAATAGAACTATTAAACATAGCCATATACCCATACGTTAAAGCCCAATATTCATAAAATTAAACAATAATTTTATCTGAAAAGAAAGGATTGAGTTACAAAAGTTGAAAAGAAAATGGCATTGAAATAATGCCTATGGCCCAAAGTATTTATTTGGTTTCCAATTTAATTTTTGAGGATAATATACCCCTATTAAATTTAAGATGAATGGAAATAATGAACTTGGATATTTTCTGACGTATATGAAGAAGGATGGTCCAAAGTACTAAGCGTAATTGCTAAACCACGAATTAATTTTATGACAAAAGCTTTGCAACAAGAATCCCACGTCTATTGGGAACATTACTAGGTCATTGTGGCAAGCTGTCCATCTGATATTTGAATAAAGATACTCATCATAACAATCTTTTAAACTAACTCTCAACAATCTGTATTCTGAACTGACTTCTATTTTTTCTCGCTTAATGATATAGGTTCTTTTGCGGTTGTTGTGATAATCAATTGAAACTCAGCATAGACTTATCCCTGAAGGGACTTGAATCAGCGACTCTCTGATTAACAGATTAAACTGTCACTTTTCTGAATGTAAGGTTTATTCTTGCTCTCATAGGAACAGTTGATTTTGCAATCCGGTGCTCCCAGCCTTTCTGCAGTTCGCCCTTCATTAGCAGCAAAGAACCATGCTCCAGCTTTATTGAATACTGTTGGCTGTGATCTTTCTTACTGCGAAAATCAAAGTTTCTTTCCTGTCCGATGCTTACTGAAGCAATATCTGTTTTCACACCCGGAATAGTGTCTTTATCCGCATGCCACGCCACTGAATCGTTACCGTCCCGGTAATAGTTTAAGAGCACTCCCTGAAAGGTGATACCGGTAAAGCGTTCGATACGTTTTTTCAGATCATACAGTTCCGGTAGCCAGGGCAGAGCCTCCCGTTTGCCCTCATCGCGTTGTCGTTTGTCTCCATACCAGGCAGATAAACGGGGAGTGATCACTTCTTTGTCATACATGATCACCTTGTGCTGCTGCCACGGAACTATTTGTAGCAGAAGATTGAGTAACCGGTCGCCTTCTTCCTGGCTGATAAAGCCGGGCGTATAAGTGAGCAGATCTTCGGGTAAAGCAAGCTGCGCTGTATCGTCGAATAATTTTTGCTGCATATTTACTTATTTAAAATCTCGAGAAGGAAACAAGCTTCCCTGAGTTACCTTTTTAGAAACACCCCTGCTGTCCGCTGTACGCAATTCCCCGTCCTTCTCATCTGCCCTGCAAAGCGCCAGTACATGCGGGTCTTCATTACCGGAAGGAATCAGCTTCCGCAGTAAGTGGGAAAGGTTATAACATTGCTGTACAACCACGTGAATCACTTCACCTTCGCGTTGCAGCTTGCCGGCTACCATAAGCAGCCTTGACTGTAATATTTCCTTCCGGTATTTATCAAAGAGTTGCCGGAACACTACAAGGTTGGCGCTGCCGGTTTCATCTTCAATAGTGATAAAACAGATGCCGCTGGCAGTACCGGGGCGTTGCCGCACGAGCACAAGACCGGCTACCATTACAGGAGCGCCATCCGGCATATCGTTCAGTTCTGCTGTTGAAACAATCTGCTGGCTCTTCAGTTGCGCTCTTACAAAACTAACGGGATGAGCTTTGAGAGAAAGGGAAAGACTGCTGTAATCCTGTACTACGTGTTCAGAAGCTGTCATTTCAGGAAGCGTAACGTGTTGTTCTATGGCACTCTCAGAGGCTTGTCCTTTAAATACACCAGTAGGATGATCAGCAAGCGAGCTAATTTCCCACAGTGCTTTTCTTCGGTCAAGGCCAATAGATCGAAAGGCGTCTGCATCTGCGAGCTTTTCTATGGCAGTGATAGAGATACCTGCATCTACGATTTCATTGATAGAAGTAAACATTTTTTTCCTGGCTGCTACGAGTTTGATCATATCGTCTTCCCGCAAACCCTTCACCTGCCGGAAGCCTAAACGAAGGGCGCAGTATTCACCATCCTTTTCTTCCAGTGTGCTATCCCATTCAGAATGATTGATGTCCACCGGGCGCACCTTCACGTCATGCTTCTGCGCATCTTTAACAATTTGAGCAGGTGCATAAAAACCCATTGGTTGGCTATTGAGCAATCCACATGCAAATACATCGGGGTAATAACATTTCAGCCAACTGGATATATATACCAGAAGTGCAAAACTGACCGCATGACTTTCGGGAAAACCGTAAGAACCAAAGCCTTCGAGTTGTTTAAAAACTCGTTCTGCATATTCCTGTGTATATCCGTTCTTCAGCATTCCCCCGATCAGTTTATCATGAAATTGCTTAACCATGCCTTGCGCTTTGAAAGTCGCCATGCTCCTGCGTAAAGCATCCGCTTCCGCAGGTGTAAATCCTGCTGCCACGATGGCAATTTCCATCGCCTGTTCCTGGAAAAGCGGAACCCCGAGCGTTCTTCCTAAAATTTCTTTTAGAGCCTCAGATGGATATTCCACTGGTTCCTGCCCGTTGCGGCGGCGCAGGTAAGGATGCACCATATCGCCCTGTATCGGCCCGGGCCGCACAATCGCTACCTCAATTACTAAATCGTAAAAACACCGGGGCTTCAGTCTTGGCAGCATGGACATCTGCGCCCGGCTTTCGATCTGGAACACACCAATGGTATCAGCATGGCAGATCATATCGTATACCTTCGGATCATCCTGCGGAATATTTGCCAGCGTCAAATCAAGACTATAATGTTGTTTTGCGAGATCAAAACATTTGCGGATACAGGTGAGCATCCCGAGCGCTAACACATCAATCTTTAACAGCCCCAGCGCATCTATGTCATCCTTATTCCATTCTATATTCGTCCTGTTTTCCATGCGGGCATTCAGGATAGGACATATATAGGAGAGTTTATTCTGTGAAATGACGAATCCACCTGTGTGCTGACCTAACTGGCGGGGAAAGCCTATGTATTGTCTTGTCAGTTCCAATACTTTTTTGAGATGCGGATCATCAGGATTCAGTCCCGCTTCCCGGATACGCTCTTCCTGAACACCTTCCCCATGCGTGCTGCTCAAGCCGGCAAGCACATCAATCATATCTGCTGACAATCCCATCGCTTTGGCAACGTCCCGTATGGCTCCTTTGTAATGTACCTGCGTGACTGTAGCAACAATGCCGGAGCGGTCTCGCCCAAATTTCCCGTAAATGTATTGCATCACTTCTTCCCGGCGCTCATGCTCGAAATCCACATCCACATCCGGCGGTTCATCGCGGGCATCCGACATAAAACGCGCAAACAACAATTTGAACTTGGAAGGGTCTACGGAAGTAATGCCCAGGCAATAGCAGATCACCGAATTAGCAGCAGAGCCACGACCCTGGCAGAGAATTTTATTGGTTCTTGCAAACTGTACAAAATCATAGATCGTCAAAAAATACGCGGCATAATTTTTACGCTCCATAAAATCCAGCTCATATTCAATGGACTTCCTGATCTTTTCAGGAATAGTTTCACCAAATTTTTCCTTAGCGCCCTGCCATACAAAGTGCGCCAATTGCTGATCAGGTGTACGCCCTTCAGAAGTGATCTCCTGCGGGTAAACATATTTTAGTTCATTAAGAGAAAAGGTACATGCACTTACAATATCCTGTGTCCGTATAATTGCATCCGGGTATTGCCGAAACAACCGCAGCATTTCTTGCTCTGGTTTTAAAAACCGTTCTGCATTCTGACATAACAAATAACCTGCATTGTAAATGGTTTTCTTTTCACGGATGCAGGTGAGGATATCCTGCAGCCGCCGACGCTCATTGTCATGGTAATGCACATCATTGGTGGCAAGTAAAGGAATTTGGTAACGATCAGACAATTCCGAAAGCCGGTAGAGCTTTTTAATATCATCACCCTGATAGGATCGGGTTGCCGTTAAGTAGACTTGCCCTTGTAAATTATCGCGGTATTTCTGTAAAGCCTGCTTGAATGAGTCGCCATATTCGAAGTTTGCATTCAGTTGGGACGGCGGTATGACCGCGAACAAAATGCCTTCTTTATGCGCGTATACATCTTTTGTATAAAGTTCACACTTTCCTTTCTCTGTGCGTAGATTGCCCGTGGTCAATAGGTGTGACAGGCGCGAATACCCCTGCAGGTTAGTAGGATATGCCAGCAGGGAAGGCCCGTCTTTCAGATCAAGACAGCACCCCACGATGATGCGTATACCGCTGGCTTTAGCAGCAGTGTGAGCGCGTACTATGCCTGCGAGAGTATTATGATCTGTAATGGCAATTTCAGTATAACCCAGGGCCGCCGCCTGTGCTACCAGTTCTTCCGGATGGGAACCGCCTCTTAAGAAACTAAAATTGGTCGTGACCTGTAATTCTGTGTACTGCATACTTCCTCTTTTCTTTTTCACGGAAAAAATCCGTGTAAATACCATTGATGCGGTTTGTCGCCGGTATAATGTCCCAACCGGAAAAGCCAGTACCGCTCGCCTATTTCATCTTCCACGATATAGTAATCTCTATGTTCGCCTTCCTGTATCCACCATTCCTGCTCTATGCGTTCAGGGCCATCTGCTTTTTTAATAGTATGTAGTTTTCCTTTATACCGGAAGTGCATCGGCGGGTAATCTGGTATTGGTGCTGCTACCTCTACCGGTTCCGGTATGGACAATAGCCGCACAGGGCGAGGCCGGTCTTTGCGCCACGTAGTTGCTGGTTGTTCACCAAGTTCTTTAGCTTCCCTGAAAGACCGCTCCGGCCAGTAATGTTCCTCCGGTAAATAGCGATATACAATACCCTTGCCGAGCTTCCCCGTGAGCTGATCCAATAGCTGCGCGAGACGTGTGTCATTCACGGTACTGTTATGCCAGAGCGCTTCCTGTGAAGACCGGGCAATTTCTACATTCGGTGCTTCAAGCACAAACAACTCAATGCCGAGTGCCGGTTTGATTTGGTCAATTTTTAATTCAAATAGTTTGAATAAATGAATGGGCTGTTGGGAAGGCAGATGCGTGCCGATCTCAATCTGCTGCACTTCACCATCAATGCGGTAGGCTTTGAACACTGCTTTACGGATACCTTTGCCTTCTTTTACCAGACGCTCACATAAGGTATTTAGTAATTGCTGTAAGGCTATCTCAATACCTGACCGTGTAACAATCGGTTCCAGACAAGGCAAACGTTCCCGGAAAGGTTCAATGGGTTGCAATGGAATTAACGGTTCATCTTTCCAGCCAAACGCCTGATCCATACGGTCAAGCAGTCCTATTCCAAAACGCCGGCGAAGGATAGAACGACCCATATTGATAAAATGACTGATGGTATATAAGCCCAATTTTTGTAAACGTTCAACGGTAACTAGTTCCAATCGTAATGCTGCCGGAGGTAATGGTAATAAAGCAGCTCTTTCTTCGCCGGATGGTGCAACAGCAATAGGCTGTTTTACATAGCGGGTAAGCGCCCATGCAGCCCCAATGGTGCCGGCAATGGCAATACGGGTGGTATAGCCAAAACCTTTTAGCCGGTTTTGTATATCGGCTGCATATTTTTCTTCCCCTCCCCACAAATGCGCACATCCGCTGATATCTAAGAATAGCCCATCCGGCAGATCAGTAGCCGCAACCGGTGTGTACCGGATGCACCAATGCCCAAGACCGGTAAGCAGTTGCAGGGGAAGCTGCGGCTCATCATCCAGTACCTGTATGTTTGCTACCAACGCTCTTGCATCGGCAACAGCCATCCCTATTGATATTCCCTGTTTTTGCGCCGCCAGACATGCGGCAGTAATGCGCATCCGGCCATGATCCGGTGCTGCCACTACAAAAAGAGTGTCCTTCAAATGAGGCCGGCGGCGAAGCATCCCGTCCGCTAATAAATGCGGAAACCATATTGCCATCAAACGCTTCATACTACCCGATTTTTCGCAGAAGCGTTTGTGAAGAAATAAGAGATGTATCGGGTAGTGCGTGGAAATGCCCGTCCATCCACACCAACTGCCAGGATCCTGGCTTTCCACCCCGGATTTTTTGTAGCTCTACGTTCCAGCATGGAAATCCTATGCCGGGCATCCCGTCCGGGTAATAGCTGGCAAGGGAACTGATCTGCCAGCGACCAACGCAGGCGGTAGGATGCAGTTTGCGCGGTTGCTGTCTTAACACAAAACCGGTGACGCCGCTTTTCTCCACTGCCAGTTGCAGGCGGCGAGAAACAGTGAAGTTCAGATCAGGCAATTCACTCACTACGCCTGCCAGCCCTTCCACCTGTAAGGCGGCTTCCATCGCCCAGCAGATGTCCTTTTCTTTTTTTAAATGAATAAATAACACACGCTCAGGCTCAATGCCAAAGGCTTTTAGTCCCGGAGGAAATATTATTTTTTCCTGGCTTATCCACACGCAGCACCCGCCGTTTTGCATGAGACTACCCAAGATGCCGGCAATAAACCCCGAACTGGCGGCGGTTGCCGCAGGAGAACCACTGATGTACTCGTGTACTGCACCTGTTGGAAATACTTGTTGAGGAAAAGCATCCAATACCGGGCCCAACTCAACTTTTCCGGCAAGCGGATCGTTTGCCGGTCGCGGCCCTTGCAGGCGTAAAATATCCTGCTGCAGGCGTGCAACTATATCTTTTTGTACTCCATCCACAAAACAAATATAATACTAAATATTTTAGTATTAAACAGCCAATAATATTAGCATATCTTTATGAATGTTTTGCCCAAATAATCAATCGTAATGCTCATAAAATAATACCTGCTATGTTAAAAAAAATGAGTCCGCAGCTGCTGGTAACTAATCTTGATCAGTCCATTGCTTTTTACACCAGGAAGCTGGGCTTTGAATTAGAGTTCCGGTATGAAGGCTTCTACGCAGGTATTATAAAAGACGGATGTTCTATCCATCTTAAGCTGGGCAAGCCCAATATTGAAGAGCGAAAAAACAAAAGAGAGAATAATGATCTGGATATTGTGTTTTCCGTAGATGATGTAGAGGCATTATATACGCAACTGCTAAAAGAATCTGTTGATATTGTTCAACCTTTGTGTGAGCAGCCTTATGGCAGGGAGTTTTACATTGCTGATCCGGAAGGCTATATAATAGCCTTTCTCCAGTGATATTTTGTCAGACAGAAAAATAAACAAATGGATGGCGAAGCAACATATCGTAAAATCATTCACATTGACATGGATGCTTTTTATGCTTCCGTAGAGCAAAGGGATTTTCCCGGGTATCGCGGTATGCCCATAGTGGTCGGCGGCTCTCCTGAAGGTCGCGGTGGCGTAGTGGCCACAGCCAGCTATGAAGCCAGGAAGTTCGGGATCCGTTCTGCCATGCCCTCTAAAACAGCACAACGGCTTTGCCCGGATGCAATTTTTGTATTTCCCAGGTTTGACGCTTACAAAGCTGTCTCCAGGCATATTCGTGAAATTTTTCAACGTTACACTGATGTAATAGAACCACTCTCCTTAGATGAGGCTTACCTTGATATTACAACCGATAAACAAGGCATTGGTTCAGCAATAGAAATAGCCAGGCTGATTAAGAAAGCGATTTAGGACGAATTGCAGCTTACTGCATCTGCCGGTATTTCTATCAATAAGTTTGTGGCAAAGATCGCCTCAGACATGCAAAAACCGGATGGACTTACTTTTATCGGGCCTTCAAAGATTGAATCTTTTATGGAAGAGCTGCCCGTAGAAAAGTTTTTTGGGGTAGGAAAGGTAACCGCTGCAAAAATGAAAGCAATGGGATTGCATACCGGTGCTGACCTGAAAAAGCTGTCCGAAGCGGAAATGACCACCCACTTTGGAAAGCCCGGTAAGTTTTATTACCAGATCGTTAGAGGTATTGACAACCGGGAGGTGCAGCCACATCGGGAAATAAAATCTGTCAGCGTTGAAGATACGTATCAGGAGGATTTAACTACAAAAGAAGCGATGCTGGCTGAATTGAAAGTACTCTCAGAGCGGCTGGCAGAAAGACTTCAACGTTCCAATTTAAAAGGCAGGACCATCACTGTTAAATTTAAGTTCCATGACTTTACTATTAATACCCGGAGCCTTTCTCTTACTGAGTTGACAAATGCCAAAGAAATTATAGCTCAAATTGTAGTAACCATTTTAGATAAATCATCTGTGGAGGACAAGAAAGTACGTCTGTTAGGAGTAGGTATTTCTAACTTTGATGTGCAGCCAAAAGAAAAACCAAAAGCAGAAAAGCAATTAAAGTTATTTTAATCTATCTACTTTTATGAGCGATTTAATTAAACTATTTTGGTAATTTGATTTGACTTCAAAAGAACTTAAGCTCAACGTAAAGAATTAAATTAATTAAACATGTCTGGTTCTTTTCCCGAGTCTCAACTTATAATTGGGTATAGAGAATTTTACAGATCAGATCCTCCTGAAAATAGGTTAGATATACTTGGGGAAATGAGCAAAGACACAGTAATCGGCGAAATTGCTGCGTTGAATTATAGACTTAAGCCCAAACGGACAATCTACCTTGACACATCTTTAGAAACTCAATGCAATATTCTGAAGCATTTTTTTTTATATAACCCCAGTTTATATAATGCTTATTACTACAGATACAGTAAATTTATAAAAGACGACAACCATTATGGTCTATTGATATCTCGGCGAACATGTCTTTTTGCATTGGAAGAATTGATACAATCCGATCTTCCTTTAATTAAAGATTTCAATATGGCTGAAAGCTGGGAAAAATTATTTCAGTACCTGCTAGCTGTCAATACAGAAATTACAAAATATGAAACAGAAACAGTTAAAGAAGAAAAATCAGGAGACCCCCTCATCGATTTTCCTTTGGAAAAAGTTAATGCCAAATTGATTGCCTTAAATGAGATGTCTTTGACGACTGATCCGATTTATACACCATATCGGGGATATTACTTTTGTAAATATATTATAGATAAAACCGAATTAGGAGAGTACCTAGAAAAGTATTTTGTAGATAGTTATGGGATGGTGTGGGATAATTTTATTTTTGAGATACTAGGATTATATATTGCTAATAATCCGCATGGTGAAAATGATATCCAAAATCCAATTACGGAAGAAAAATTAGACACTTCATTTTATTTTACGGTTCAAGAAAGGGACAAATTTTTGTTTGAAGCATTTTCAAAAGTATACCCGAACCCAAATCCTCACACATTGATTTCAGTAAAAAAATATCCGTTTTATAAGCACTCAGAAGATACATATACACTTCTAGATAATCAACTGTTGATAGACAAGGCATATAATCAATTGATAAACGATTTATGGTTTGACATTATTAAACCGGTGAAAGATAATACAGGAAAAAATAAATATAATATAAGCGCCTACCGGTCAGTTATAGGACTATTTTTTGAAGAATATCTTAGAATGCTGTTTCAACAACTTTTTGGCGATGTTAGATATGGTATCCTTAAATTGTTTGACGAATTACTCTTACGTAGAGGAAAGGAACAAAATGAACTCGCAGATGTATATTTTAGGTTTAATAAAAAAATTTTCATTGCTCAAGCAAAGACTACCGGTATTTATAATAACGAAAAATACTCCGGTGAATTAGATGTGCTATACAAAAAATCAAGAAATGCTTTTTTCGATTCTTTTGGGGTAGGGCAGCTCGTAAAATCTATCGAAAATCTAGAAGATATGATAACGCGGATAGATTTTAAATTTCCGGCAAAAAAAGCTTACCGAGTTTATCCGGCGATAATTGTTAATGAAAATGCTATGCAAACTCCTCTTATGGCAGAGATATTTAAAGTAAGATTTTCAGAACTAACTGCCCATTTGATATCTACAAAGGTTACTATTTTCCCTTTAACCCTTGTTCATGTAAGTGATCTTGAGAATATGATTGACAATATTCAGGGTGACCCTTCCGCATTTTTTGGTTTGTTGGATAAGGCAAAATCATATAGAAAGTTTACTCCACCCTTTTATAAGGTTCTTGATTGGGAAGGCATTTATCCTTTGCACAAAGAAACCATGAAAGTGTTCAGAACTTTATTTGCCAAATATGGAACAGGAGAAGGTCATCCTAATGAAGAACTAACTGCCGAATAGCATCCCGCTATAAAATAATTCAGTAGCTTACCAGATTCGCTATGAGTATTGATAGATTGTAACAGACATTGATAGCCGCGAGGTGCCGAAGTCCAGTTTACATAAAAGACCATTCATAAAATTACGATGCCCTGCGGATCTCTATCTCAAAATTTCTTTAATTAAACGTTATTTGCAGGATGGATGAAGTATTTGAATTACCGGTGCATTTTAATGGGCAGAATATGCTCCTGCCGGCACAATTACAGGCTTTGGGGTATAGCCACCGGATACTGGTGACGATAAAAGACCATGTCGTTATTTTTGAACCAGATGAGGAAAGGAATTACCGGGCTGTATCATCCGATCCGGAGAAGATACCTGACCTGCAACTTGTACAGGCCATCGTAACGACAATAGAGTCGCTATTTAAATAGTAGGAATAAACATTCCTTTTGTTTGATTCAATTTTATTTGAACAAATTTCGACTAAAAGAGTTTTACTTTTTTCCGCCTTTTTTCTTCGAAGCCGTTTTTTTAGCAGGCGATTTTTTTGCGGCTTTGGGCACAGCTTTTTTTATAACCGAGCCAGCCTTCTTTGCAGCTTTCTTCGCGGTAGGGTTTGCTTTTTTAGCGGTCTTATTCACTGTTTTTGTTACAGCTTTTTTAAGAGGCTTTGCTTTCCCGGAAATCTTTTTCTTAATGGTTTCTTTTACTCCTGTAAATTTCTCCGCAACGGTTTCTGTAAGCGCTGTAGCCCCGGCAACAATATCTGTTTTCAGTTCCGAAGCGGCTTCGCTTATCTTTTCAAATAGCGTAGGCTGATCCCGCGTAGTTGATGACTTTCGTTTTTTTGATGGCATATAGTAATTATTAAGTTTATGTAAAGTTAGTATTCCAGGTAATATGTTGCTGCGTAAGTCGCCATTATAAAAGGTTAGGTCGTTTTTCTTAGTAGTTTTCCGACTTCGTCGGATAATGACGACAAAATAATCATATAATATCCTATCTTTTATTAAGTGGATACGTTCTTTCTTTGTACAACAAATCCAATACTCCCTAACCGAAAAACCGACCCTTTAAATCCGGTAAGCCCGAAAACCCTTGATCTAAATCCTGATCCTGGAAAAGCAATTGTCCTAAAACCGATCAACAAAAAGATATTGCAGCAGCGTCGCAGAAATGCGGCGTTGCTTTTTTATTGCCAGGATCTTTCGTGCCAGAAACATGGGACTTCAAGACCAGGAAAGAAATAAAGGAATTAATTAAAACGCCAACTTATTATTAATAGAGATATCAAAATCGAGGATATAATCGGTGAAGCCGATCCAGCCATTGTTCAATCTGTGACGGCGTTACAGTTGAGATAAAAAAGTCTTTTCCTGTGAACCTGATAATTCTGTTTTGCTCATTGCAGACGTATACATAGTTGCCGCCAGTGTAAATAGTGTAATGCCCGGAAACATCGGTAGTGATCCTTTTATAATACTGTTGCAGTTCATCCAGTGGGAAATCCGTCAGCACACTGATATTTTCCATAGTGCAAAGATAAATGGTTAACATATCCTAAGTGAAAGAAAAAAAAGTAGGTAGTATTTTAAAAAACGAGGTTAATCTTTCCAATCTCTTTCTTAACAGTACTCGTTAGATTATCATCCATCAGGTTAATAAATAATTAGTGATTGTTTTGCTTTGCTATATAGTCTCTTTATCCGGCGCTGAGAATTTATAATCGTAATAGGGCTTGAAGTAGGAAAACAAGTATTGCTCAATAATTAACAGAGAAATACGGATGCACATAAAAAGAAAATATTAATTCATTACACAAATTTAGGGTCAGGGATTGCAACATGCTCGCAAGGAGTTCGGCATAAACACAGCACCCTCACACCCGGCCCTCATTTATTCCGCGTCCTCCTTGCGCAAGTTCAACCCTGACCCAACGGCGGTTCCATAATTAATTTTTTAAATCATTAAATAATGAGTTATGGAAAGTACACTGAGCACTACCGCATGGACTAATGTTGCTGAAATTGAACTGGTCTACAAGTCAAACGTAAAAGTATGTGACCGCCCAAAAGTCACCACTGCTGCAGATGCTGCTAAATTGTTACAAGGCATATGGGATGAAAATAAAATTGAGTTTGTGGAACAATTTAAAGTATTGCTTCTAAACCAGGCTAATCATGTACTTGGATGCGTAAATGTTTCTACAGGCAATGCAATAGGTACTATAGCAGACCCAAAGCTGGTGTTAGTAGCAGCGATAAAAGCTAATGCCTGCAAAATCATAATCTCGCATAATCATCCCTCTGGTAATTTAAAGCCAAGCAGAGCCGATGAAATACTAACTCAAAAAATAAGACAAGCTGCAGAGTTTCACGACATACGGCTTTTTGATCATGTTATTGTTTCAAGCGAAGGATATTACAGCTTTGCTGACGATGGGCTACTTTAAGCCCTTTTTTTATTAATAGCGTCGGGGTACTTTAATTTATACTAAGATTTTATGAGCGGTCCGAATGACCGTAAGAAATCCAGCTTCATTATAAATCTAAAACCGGCACCCAATGACATAAAAAAACTTCTTGCGGAGAGCTACGCGCAGTTAGTAAATATACTACTCCATTCCTATCTCATGGCAACCACAATTAAAAGCCTTAAAACCGGCCACACTCTGTCAGCTATAACCATAGCATTATTGTATTGAGCAACTCTTGCATGATATATTAAGTCATCCCATAGAAGCGGCCTTTCAGCACTGCCAAATAACAAATCTATTTGTGAAATGTACTCGTCAAGCTTACTCCATCTTTCTTTTGAAATATCCTGGATTATTCCAACATCCCGGCTATAAATCAGCTCCTGCAACATTATGTGTATTAAAGAATCAACTGAAGTAATTAAGTTAAGTGCTGCTTCTCTTGTTACCTGTTTTCTTTTTCTGTTCAGTAAAAGGCGATATTCTTTTAGCTCCTTGCCAGGCGTGTTCATTTTTACTTTTCTTCCAACAGTTGGACTTATTTCATCAAACTTCAGATCATCAAAAGCGTACTTTATTCTCGTATTTAACTCAATAGGCTTTGCAGAAGGGCACCAACCGTCAATTTTGGGGAGGCGTTGTAAAATAAATCTGTACGATCTGCACATATTTTCATATTCAGGAGTCGAGCCAAAAGCAAGCATACTCGGAATAAACTGAGATAGGCTTTTCCATAAATGCTCCAATTTTACAAGATTTGCCTCAACAACTTTTAAGCTCTTGAGCACTTCTAAAAGTGAAATAGTTTTATCTGGCTGTTTTCATGATGATCTGAATTGTGTGGTTAGAACAATGAACGAAAAACCTTTCTAACTTATTCATTAAACAGATGCTCCTTGCATGACGACTAATGTTTTTTAACCGCTCTTTTATGAGAACTATACATGAACCAATAATTAGCAAACAAATATATCAAGAGTTATATTGTTTGTTTTTCGATTACTTAAGTAAAACTGTCCAAAAAGAAATATTAATTAGCCAAAAGGGACTTTTTGCTTTTAGCTATTGGATAGAAAAAAAAATGTTTGGAGCTTTATAATTGAATTGAGGATAGGTTGAATACAATACTTATGTTGCTACAATTTTGAATCTTCCCCTATTCAAAACGATCACGTTGTTTATTGCGTCAAAGTTATGCGTGTATTCAGTGTGTAGTATAAAGAATAAGCTATTAAAAAAACCAGATTAAACCTCCAGTATTAAGTTGGCGGGTCAGGTGGTGCTTGCATGAAGAAATGCTATTCTATACGGGTTCTGGTAATAAATAGTATCAACGGCTTCGTCTCCTAACATGCAATTGGTTGTTTTTAACCTTATTAATTAAAGAAAATGCAAATTTTGATAGGACATAAATGGAATATGGTTTTAACTGAATCGGATTTGCCTTGTAGTTGTGAAGGGGGCTTAAATTCATTAACCTGGGCAAAGCATATTTTCTTCAATATATTTTTTATTGAACTTTCTTCCACAGGTATATTACTGTATAGAAAAATAAGGGTACAGGCAAATAAATCTCCTCCATTATTGATTAACAATTAGCGTAAAATTTAATAATCTTCATTTACAAAACGTAAACTGATATTAGGTGCGGGTAAAAATTATTTTATCAACTAAATTTTGAAATTATGTCACGGTATATTTCAGGAATAATTGCAGTAGTATTAGTCATTGCCATTAGTGCTTTTGCAAAAATAAATGCAAACAAAATAAATTTTGCTACTACAGATTTTCATTTCGACAAAATCGTTGCAGGTACAGAAACCTTATATGAGGATCCGGGTAGTTGGACGCCAAATCCTGGTAATCCAACTTGTAACGGCGGACCCAATCCTTGCGTAATTAGGATAGATAATACAAAGCTTACAACAGGTATGACTTTACAGCAAAAATTGGCAAACTACTTAGCTGCTCAAACAGGCGGCAGTTCGGACTATGCTAGTGCTGAAGCGGCTGTTGCAGCATTAAAGATATCAGATAAGCCAATCGGACAGTAGGAATGTAGGCAATTGGGAAAAGAGGCTTTCTTAAAAATATGAGACAGCCTCTTTTATTGGGGTAGCTGACTGGTGGTGGTAGTTTAAGCGATTCTCAAAGTCTTCATCTCCCTTTGATACGACCTCGTATAATTTTACAGATTTTCAATATTATCGCAGGTTTTGTGGCATCCCCGATATTGAAATCACGTCTTCGGGTATTGGTAACGCATACTTGGGATCATTGGGCAATAAAGTATAGCTTTGCCCATTTATTAGCCGTTCAAGAATGATATTTGCCCCTTCTTTATTTAATCTTTTTATATCCATCCATCGCAGACATCGCATTATTAATTCTTTGCGCCGTTCTAACAAAATTTTGTCTAATGCATCTTTTGAGTCAATTGTAACGTAAGGAATATATGTCCCAGTTTTCCACCTCTTAATAAGTAAAGTATTTAGAACGTTGATAGCCTCTGTAACTATTCCCTGTCTTGCCAAACACTCCGCCTTCATAAGATATACTTCATCTACGGCAACCCCCGAAAACAAATTATATTGATAGTATGAGTTGCCGAATGAATAGGTGTTATCAGCGTTTTTCTTAAAAAAAAGTAATTTCCGTAAATCATTTGTGTCAGTATATGAATTATATAAAAGTGAATCTACTTTTGCATTTGTGTAAGAAATAGGGGCTGCATAAGCTGGAATGCTATTATAAAGCACTTCTGGATTGAAATTGGGAATTGTAAAATTACCACTGCTTGATGCATTATTGTAGTCATAAAGCGAGTCTCGTAGTTGCAGGCATAAATCTGAATATTTGTAACAACTATCGTATTTTCTCATTGACAAATATAGGCGGGAAAGCAAAGCATAAGCTGCAGGCTTTGAAGGACGATAGACGTGAACGGCCGTTGTGGGCAATAATGAACAGGCGCCTATTAAGTCCTGAATAATTTGATCATAGGTTTGTTGTACATTTGCTCTTTTTGACAAGGAATTGAACTCAGGATTTAGCCGAAGTGGTATCCCTAAATCTACAGAAGCCGTACTACTATCGTAGGCTAAAGCCCAAATTATTGCAATATCAAAGAGCGATTTTGCTCTTAAAAATAGAGCATGTCCCTTGACAGCCCTCCAGGCGCTTTCATCGAGTGAAGAATAGTCAACATTGTCAATGTCCTCTAAAACCACGTTTGCACGATAAACATTAGCATAGAGGTTAGCCCAGTCGTTGCTTGCACCTTCTGGGAATAGATGATCCTTTTCCCAGATATATTTTCTTCTGTCAAATTCATTTAGAGTTGAAAAAGTTGAGCTTGAAATGTAATAATTATCCGCACTTACTTCTCCGGCTGCCGATTCCAGGTGATTTATTCTTTGATAAAAATCTAATAGCGCCTGAAAATCTCCAATTGTAGAAGGAATGACTAACGATTGGTTAGATTTTTTTTCTAAATATTTCTTACATGATAGAGAACTAAGAGTAAGTATTATTAAAAAGAATGCCCATGCTCTAAAAGATATTCTTGAACAAACATATTTATTTGCATTCATGATATTTAATTTTGGTGGCTTGTTTTAAGATACTTTATGGTCTGAATTTTTATAATCAAAGGATACTACTATCGCTCCAATTTTGTGGATTTAGATGGAACAGAAATCTTGTCGGGTATCGAATTGGCGTGTAATCAAACCCCAAGATGTTATCAGTTGAGACTGTTTTAAGACATTGTTCTTGAGATATTAGTTACATTAAAAATTTGCTCTTATTCCAAAGGATATGCTTTTTGAAGGAGGGGCCCCTTGCTCAGAGTAATCAGGGTCAATTTTTTCCTTATTTGCTCGCCAGATTATTCCTATGTTATTTATAATACCGAACAATTGTAGTTCTTCAAATGCTAATTTTTTATACCCTTTTTTCCGCAAAGTATATCCCATATTTATAAATTGAAGCCTAATATGATCTCCCCGAGTAGCCAGAATTTCGGAATTTGAATAAAAATCATCTCTTGCACTATTCATTGGGTAAACCATTGAAGGAACAGAAGTAAAAGCCTCATCGCCTGGCTTTGTCCAACGATTGGCAAAGTCAGAATGCCCTTTATTGGCGCTGAACAACAGGCTATAGTTTATTGATTCTCGTTGAAAGAAGTAACCCAATTTGTAGATTATCCTAACTGTTAGAGAAAAATCTTTCCAGCTTAGAGTATTTCCCAATGAACCGAAAACCTTTGGAAGTCCAGGCCCAATATATGTTAAGTCAGAAATTTTTACATTATTGCCCATTATGGTATTATAATCGGTGCTTTTTTGCCCATTTAAATAACCTTGAGGATCCCCTGTGGCGGGATCAAGTCCAGCCCATTTATAGGCGAAATATGAAAAAATAGGATAGCCTTGAACAGCTACAGGATTACCTCCAACAATTGAACTTACTAAAGTATTAGGGAGAGATGGTGATGATATTTTGTCCTTATAGAGATTTAATATGAAATTACTTATCCACTTAACTTCACCATCCAAATTGATGGTGTTGATTTCAATATCCCAACCGTAACCTTTCATACTTCCAACATTCTTAGTAATAAATGTTCTTCCTAAGCCAGTTGTTACATCCAATGGAACACTTCCATACAAGTCAACCATTCTTTTTTTGAAGAACTCAATACTACCGGTTATCCTTTCGGATTCGGCTCTAAAATCTAAACCAATGTTTAGCATGTTAACTTGTTCCCATTTTAAGTCCGGATTAACAAAGTTTTGTATTTGGCCAATCGGGGATTGAGTAAAAGGATTAGTTCCAAAATAGGAAAAGGTTGTTGAAGCGACCCTACTGGGATCAACATTCCCACTATGTCCATAGGTCACTCTTAATTTTAAGTAGGGAATAATTTCTGACTTGTAAAATCTCTCTTTCGATAATTCCCATGCACTTCCAACCGACAATAATGGTTTCCATTTGTCATTTGTGTTTAGCCCAAAAATATTTGCAGCGTCTCTACGACCACTTATAGAAACTGTATATATATTTTTGTAGGAATACGCTGCATTAGCATAAATTGATATAATCCTATTGTTTGTTTTTGAAAAGCTCGCTGGATTAGGAATAAAGTTATAGTTGCCATAAACGTAAAGCGGAAATAAAGGATACTGTGTTTTATAATCTACGTTACCATAGGTAAGAATGTCGTTGTTATAGCCATATGTCCTGTAGTTATAGCCTTCATTAATGGCTTCATTAACTTCGGCACCCGCTAATGCAGTAACTGTATGTTTGCCAATAGTTTTATTAAAGTCAATTTGTCCTCTGATATTTTGTGTAGTCAGTTTATTATCGTATAGGTCCAAGATATCCCCTTTTGGAATATTGTAGATTACTGTCCCGGTGCTGTAATCTAAATCAGAATATGTATTAACCAGGTTTCTTAAAAAATAGCTGTTCACATCATGCAAAATAGTATTTTCTAATTGTTGTCTTTCATATCTGTATTTGATGTTAATACTCAGCGATTTTAAAACTTTATATTTTAATCCAATAACTGCATTTAAATCCTGCTGCGAGGTGATATTACTTATGTGTTTATAATCTTCCAAAGGATAATATTTCCACGGTAGTAATTTGCCACCTCCGAGGGTATCTATATATTCTTCTCTATAGTAGTCAATATAAATTGGTAAATGGTCTCCTTTGCTGTCAGCAAATTGGGTATATGGAGGAAGTTCTCCCGAAAATAAACTGATACTACCATAAGAAGGACGCCCTTCTACATTCTTGCTTTGAGTATAATAAATAGCTGTATTTATCTCTAAATTTTGTAATGGCTTATACGTATTATCCCAGCGTATGTTGAAACGGTTAAATCTTGATGCTAATACGTCCAGGTTTTTATCAAAGCCAGATGAAAGTATCCAGGCCAGGTTGTTTGTTCCTCCTCTCAAATTAATAGCGTATTGTTGGTTGACCGCTTTTTGATAAAAATATTTTTTGAACTCTTCTCTCACGTCATTACGGCGAAGCGAATTTATTCTAACATCAGCTTCTGAAGCTGATATAATTCCCCGTTGCTCGTCATAAAGAATATTAACTACCGGTGTTAGAGCATAATAGTCCGGGTATGGAAGCTGGTCATTATAAAATCCATTCGTAAAAAGATATTTTTCAACATCTATAAAATCATTTGTGGATATCGTTTTTATAGAGGAGAGATTGGGCTTATCTATAAATGTAATATTTGTATTTAGTTCAAGCCTGACTGGCTGATTAAACTTACCTTTTTTTGTAGTAATTACAATTACACCATTACCTGCTTTAACACCCCAAATTGAAGCCGCTGCGGCATCTTTCAATATTGTGATGTTTTCAATATCATTTGGATTTATATTGTTTATATCGCCGGTATATGCAAAATTATCCAATACAATCAATGGATCTTTCGCAGTTCCTGAAAGGTTACTTGTACTTAAGCCTCGAACAATAATACTATTGTTGCCAGTTGAAATTCTTTGCGGAAAAGCTGTTAATCCATTAGAGAAATACTGCAATCTATTTAAAATCGTTGTTCCAACGACTTCATTATACCTTTTATTATCTATTTGAGTAAAAGAACCAGTGCTTCTTTCTTTGGGTATTTGTTCATACCCTGTATTTAGGTTTACTTTTACTTCTTTCAATGAACGAATTTTGGTTTTTAGCTTTATCGTGAGTTCGGTTTGATCATTGATACTTAGCTCTGAAGGAATAGTGCCTACACTTGTAAAGACCAATAAATCACCCTTATTAATACCTCCTATTGAGAAATATCCTTTGCTGTTAGTTGAGGTAGAAATCCCTTTGTTTTTAACAGTTACCGTTACGCCTTCAATTGGATTGCCATCTTCATCTACAACATGACCATGCAAATCAATGAATATTGATTCCTGAAAGGAATTATTGGCACTTACTTGGGTATTTAAAAAGAGGAAAGAAAATAAGTTTAGAGTGACTACTATTATTTTAAAAACTACTTTACTATAAAAAAAGTTGTTGAATACATTTGACTGCATCTTTAAATGATTTGAGATGAAATAATATTATCCTTGATTCATTTTGCGATAAGTAGGCTCATTGGGAGTTTTCTTCTCGAATAATAAAATAAACAAGCTCCTTATTTTCCTCTTTCAAGCTAAATCCGTATTTGTTCAGTGTTATTTTTAAGTCCTCTAAATCCGTTATTACATCAGGTAGTTCTATATTTATTTTCTCTGTAAGAAGAGTAGAATCCAAAATTGGTGTTGATATTTTATTGTTTAAATATTCAACAAGGACTGAAACCGGGTAATTTTTTATATACTTGGGCGAATTGTCATTCAAATTGATTTCGGGATTTCCCTCGTGAGAGATTGCTTTTCTATTCTTTTTATCATATTGAAGTATGAGACACTTTGCTTGTCTATTTTCGAAATAGGCTTGCAGTTCAAAATACCTTTTCAGATCTTCTTGCATCATTTTGCTAACTTTCTCTCTCGGCGCAGGCGGGGTAATAAGTTCATAGCAATATGTGTTATCAAATTTCCAACTGTCCCAATCTCCTTCATTATTGTATTTTAATGGGTTTTTTACCTCTAATAATATTCTGTTTTTTGGAAAACTGAATACTTCTGGATATGCTGTTTTATATAGTGCCAGTATTGAAGTGTTTATAGCGTATATGCGAGACACTCTTTTATTTCTATCGAATATAATTCTACTTGAACCGGAAAGTCCATCAGTATATCCGCTTAAAAGTGAACGAAAAATTAAGTTATTGCCATTACCCCCATTTCCATTTATAAATAAGGGACTATCCAAATCAAAATCTAAATCATTTTTTACCGGAAGGAGGATATTCTCTTTGTTCAATAGAGATCTAATATTCTTGGCATTTACATGCTCTGATGATGTGATTTCTTTTATGCTCCCTGTTTGATCAATCCAAACATAGTGAGGGATCATTTTGTGTTTAAAAAGAGCATCTAGCACAGTATCGTAAATAATATAGGGAAGCTGATATTTTTCTCCGCTTTTTGTTTTTCTCTTCTCAAAAAAGGCTTTTATTTTTTCTTCTTTATCATTTGTATTTTTAGCATTAACCAGTAATACGAGCAACTTTCCTTCAAATTCTTTTTGTAAAGAATCCAACTTAGGAAAATTATGCAAACATGAAGTACACCACGTCGCCCAGAAGTCCAGTATCACCAGCTTACCTTTCAGATCAGATAATCGGATTTTAGAAACGGGGTAATTATATACATTGGTAAGTTCCAGGTCAGCGGGAATAGTGTCACCAATAGAAAGTGGGCGGATATTACCCGGAGAGTTTTGGCAATAGCCGGTAAGTACTGAACATAAGAGGCCCAGTAAGCAATATATTCGTAAAATCATTGCAAAATCAGTTAAATAAAAAAGCAGGTTTGACTATTAAGTATACCGGCAGGCAGGAGGCTACCATGAGAAAATAACCCCTGCAGCCGGCATAACAAAGGGACGGCTACACCGGGCTTTTCGGCTTACGTGCAAAAAGAATTTGATAGAAATGAAGTGCTGCAAGAATGGTTGCAGAGATCAGGAAGGCCACATACAGTGCATATCCTGAAGTACAGGAGCTAATTGAACCGGGTATATGGGCAGTTTCCAGCATTCTTGCAAATTATTTTAAGCAAGTCTGGTGTAAGCGAAGCTGCCAGGAGTGAAAAAACCAATAAGGCGGGCCCCGTCTTACCGCACTGAGGCACCGCGAGGGCCTTGAACCGATAAGCTGATAGGAGCCCACCCTATTGGTATAGAGCAGGCTTGCACTACCATCTCGGTTCGTCGAAAATTCGCGGTTTTCAATGCGAGACTTGTAATGAAAGCACTCAAAATCAGTATGAAGTGCCTCGAAAATACATAAAATTTGCTCCTTACACGTATAAGGGGCATTAACCTGCTGAAAGGTACGTTATAAATCAGCCTTTAGAGAAAATTGCAGGGGTGTAAAATAGCCGAAAAACGGGTGTAAAATACACCCTGAAATTGTGTAAATTTGCTATAACTTGAATGCCGGATGAAGAAGGTTAAAGATCGTCATATTGGAAGAAATATCAGGGCTATCAGGCAGCTTCGGGGCATGAAGCAGGAAACTTTTGCCCGGCAAATGGGTATTGCACAACAAAATGTATCAAAAATGGAAAAGAAAAAAGAAATTACGGATGAACAACTTGAACAGGTGGCTAAGGTCTTAAAAACAACTACCGACGCTATCAAGGAATTTGACGAGAATGCAATTATAAATAATAACATTCTTAATGAACAGGTTAATAATTATAATATAAACCCTTTGGAGAAAGTAGCTGAGTTATTTAAAGAATTACTTCTGACCCGAGACTCTGAAATCCAAAGACTAAAAGAAGAATTGGATGAATACAAAACCGGCGCTCGCAAGCCAATTAAAATGAAAACTTCCAAATCAGCGGCGACAAAACCGCTTCATAGCGTTGACGGAAATGGCAAAAAGGTAGCAGTGCAATAACAGAAACAAATTATTGTTATGGAGCTAATAATTGATTTTGATAACATTAAAGACTCTTCAAAGAGAGAATGGTTAATTCGCACCCTTAAACTGATGGGTATTGGGTTTCATACCAAAGAAAAGCCTCAAACATTAGAAGAATATAATGAAGAGCTTGAAAGGGGGGATGCTGAAATTGAGAAGGGGAATTTCACAACAATGGATGATCTCTTAAAAGAGATTGAAAAATGGTAATCTTTTGGGAAAGTGAAGCTAAGAGAGAGTTGCGAAGAGCTTATGAGTATATTCTGCAAGATTCGTTTCAGAATGCGGTTACAGTACGCCAGGCAATAATAGATGAAGTACTTAGCTTGCCTTCTAATCCTCAAAAATTCAATCTTGATAAATATAAAAAAAATAATGATGGTAGCTGGCGTGCTTTTGAAAAGTATAGATACCGAATTTCGTATCGCGTAAAGAAGAATGAAATACGAATAGTTCGCTTACGACATACCAGCAGATCTCCACAAACGTATTGATTTTTATCCGGAAAAATACTTCTTAAAGACTTGGGTTGCTGATAATACAAGTGCGGTGTAAACAATACGGAAAATGAAAGGTTATTTTTATTTCTATTCTATATTCAAATCGAGTAGGAAGGTAGCCATTAATTGACTACCTGTCCTCTCACACCACCGTGCGTACCGTTCGGTACACGGCGGTTTGTTAGAATAACTTTGTTTGGTGTTCTGTTTTCCAGTAGTAATAGTTGGCAAATCCTACATATTGCAAGCCTGCAAAGTATTCGTTGTTTAATGCACGGCATAGTATGGGACTATGTGCCACTCTGCAATGACCTTTTCTTGTATTGCTCCATTCATACGCCTTGCTGCTTTTAATCCCCAGCTTTTCTAAGTTTACCCGTTTGGTTTTGGGCTTCTTCCATTGTTTCCATATCCCTATTCTTAATCTTGTTCTTACCTTCTCATCCAATTCTTTCATCTTGCTTTTGGCTTGGGCTATCCAATAGTAATTCACCCATCCTCTTATCACGGCTTCCACTTTCTTTATCTTTTCCTTTGCCTTCAATGGGTCGTTGCGTTTGGTTTGTTCCTTTATCTTTGCTTTTATGCGCTTTAAAGATTTTGGAGCTATGCGTATCTCCCATCCCTTTCTGCTTCTGTAAAAAGAAAAACCTAATAGTGTGCTCTCATTTGGACGGCTTATTTTACTCTTTGTGCGGTTTACTTTTAATTTCAGTTTACTTTCTATGTATTCTGTGATTGTCTCCATTACCCTTGCGGCGGATTGCTCACTCCTTACATAGATACTGCAATCATCTGCGTACCGTACAAAGCGATGACCTCTTGCCTCTAACTCTTTATCCAGTTCGTTTAAAACAATGTTTGACAGCAACGGGCTTAGCGGACTGCCTTGCGGCGTGCCTTCTGTACGCGGTATTACTACGCCTTCTTCCATGATGCCTGTGTTTAGATAATTGCGTATCAGCTTTAAGGTTCGCTTGTCGCTTATCTTCTTCATCAGCAGACCCATGAGTTTGTCGTGGTTTACCCTGTCGAAAAACTTTTCTAAGTCCAGTTCTATTATCCATTCCTTTCCTTCATTCAGATTCGCCTGTGCCTGCAATACTGCCTGATGCGCATTGCGCCTTTCTCTGAACCCGTAGCTGTTCCCGGAAAATTCTTCTTCATACTTCGGGCTTAACCATTGGGCAATCGCTTGTTGCAATAGTCTGTCTGTGACCGTAGGTATGCCCAACATTCTTGTGCCGCCCTCTGGCTTGGGTATTGCTACTTTGCGCACTGGCTGCACACGGTAATTGCCCGATAAAATATCTTCCCTTAACGTTTGCCAGTGGGCATTGAGGTAGTCGCGAAGTTTATCGGTCTGCATACCATCAATGCCACCGGCTCCCTTATTGGCAGTTACCTGCCTGCAGGCTTTTTGTACGTTCCGGATGTCTAATATTTCTTCAAGCATATTACTAAAAAAAAGTTCTTCCAGGTGTTGCTCTCTTTAATTGTACATTCAGGCTCAACTCCTTCTCAGGTTTTACTTTCAGCTTCCGGCTTATCCTCGCCCGAGATAGTTCGCTTATGTGTTTCGGTTGTCGGGCGCCTGTACTGTAAATTTTCTGTTTGCTTCACCATTCTAACATTCAGTCCTTCGTCCTTCCGTGAGTCCTCCGCCTTGTCCAATGTCGGGGGACGGCTCGTTTCCGGCTTACTACGACCTCTGCTGACTTCTGCTCCTTAACCATGATTGATTGGCAGACCTCTCAGGGTAAGTTTATTTCTTTCCACTCATGCAGCCTCTGCATTTACATGCTTACATTCCGTGTAGTGGAGGACTTCTGCTTGTTATGCAGCATTTTCCATGTAAGCCTGCCTTATATGCAGTTCCTGTTCGTAGGCTCAAGTGTTTGCCGCCTGCTTCCTTCAGATTCCACTTCGCAGTGGACACCCTTGCTCTTGGCTAATGATACGCACTACATCGCTCATTCGGGACTTCCACCCTATAGATCATAAACATGCCTGACGCACATAAAAAGCCCCGGGCAAGACTGCCCGGGGCTTTTGCTAACCTATGAAAAACACCATTGTTAAGATAAAATCTAATATTTATAATTACAAGGAAAGCAAGGATTAATTAAATTCACGAATAACCCCAGAAATGACTTAAAAGGCATATACACCGACACAATACCGACAGTCTATTTTATTATCTATTGATAATCAACCATTTAATTACAAGTAAGAGTAATTTATACCGACACTATACCGACATTTATAAGCGTTTTATTTTGATTTTATAATAGCCATTTTTCCTTGAGCCTATCCGTTCCAGCAATCCTAAGTTCCGAAGTGTAGCAATATTTCTCTCAATTGTTCTTTGAGTAGGTATTGCATTTAGCAGCCAACGACGGTAAAATGGTAAGCGTGGTAGAAGCAGATAGGCAAATTCAAAAGGTTTTACAATCTGTAAGACGTAAATGAGTTATCGTTACATTTATGATCCTGTTGCTGCTGATGAATATGGTGAGGCGTTTGATTGGTATGAAGAAAGAAGCTCAATAGTAGCAGACGGACTGATTCTGGCGGTTTAGGATGCTATAACTGCAATATGCGCTAACCCAGACCGCTATCGGAATACATACAAAAATCTTCGTGAAATAACGCTCAAAAAATATCCCTACAACCTGAATATATTATATTGATGAAGCCAGGAAACTTATTACCATTATGCCTCTCTATCACCAGAAGCGAGATCCCCAGGAAAAATGCCGCAATAGGAAAAACAGGGGAAAATAAATTTAGTTAAGCTCATTAAAGTAACCCCATAATAAACCACTCAACAATACAGAAGAAAGTGAGTTAAAGCAGGAAATTCATGTTAGTTGACTCTGCAAGGGCAGGTATTGCCGCGGCTATAGCTGCATGCTTAAATGCATATCATTAGCCGAGAAATTCCTAAATTCCATTTATGAAAATATCCATACAACAATATCCTTTTCAGGATAGGGGCCTGCATTCTTTAAAAAATGAAACATGGAAGTCTTTACCAGGATACGATGGCGAGTATGAGATTTCGTCTTTAGGTGGGGTTAAATCGCTAAGAAGGTGGCGGTCTTGCGGTAAGAATAGCGGCTACTACACGAAGGAATTTATCAGAAAACAGCATTTTAAAGCGTCTAAAAATAAATTTAAAAATGATTGTACATATAGAGTGTTTGTTTCATTAAAAAAGAATGGAAAGCCTTTAACTACAAGCACAGCACGTTTAGTGTACTATGCCTTTGTATCTGAGTTTGATTTGGAAGATAGGAATACAGTAATTAGCTACAAAGACGACAATGGGCGAAATCTTAGTTATAAAAACCTGGAGCTATTAACCCGAAGCGATAACAGTAAAAAAGCGCTTGCCTTAAAAAGGAGCAGTCCTAAATGGTTAACATTAAAAAGAAACGTCCGGCAGCTAACTATGGAGGGAAAACTTATTGCTGAATATTCATCAATAAAAGAAGCAGCCGAGGCAATCGGATCTTCCGGCGCTGCAATTTCTGCGTGCTTAAATGGGAAAATTTTTCATCATCATCAATATCGCTGGCAGGCCGTTGGCAAAAACCAAACTGAACCACCCCGGGAGAAAAAAGATGGTGAGATATTCAATAAGTACCTGTGGAAAAAAATTGGGAAACCTAAAATAAATAAAGCAAGTCCCCTTCCTGTACTAAATCTTTCATTATCAAGCATGCCAGGAGAAAAATGGAAAATTATCAAAACTGCTGAAAGCTATTACATTTCAAATTATGGGCGGTTAAATTGAAGCCACATTTTAAGTTCAACTATTACGTTTGGCAACAGGAAAGGATCATATGTTTAGTACCTGCTGACAATGCCAAAGGAGAAACGCAAACGCTATTTGTTCCTGTTTCAATAAAAGGGAAAAAGCGGCAGTTATCAGTTGGCAGGCTGGTGTATTATCATTTTGTATCACCATTTAATTTAAACAATAAGAACATAAAAGTGAAATTTAAGAACGGCTGCTTCTATGATTTAAATGCTAAGAATCTGTATTGCTCGGTTGTGAAAAGTGAAATGACAAAAAGCCGAAATACTACTTAAGCTAATCTCCTATTTATGGCTGTTATCATTCATTTCACTCAGCAATTTCTTACAATCCGATACAACGATGCTGTAGAATCTGGTAGGGGAAGATTTATAATAGAATAAAAGTATTGATTGTTCACGAATTTATAGATAGGTTTATCTTTGTGGAGGTTGAGTGCTGAGCTTCTGTGATGTGTGAGACCGTTGCCCAAAAATATCTTACTCAAAGCCTACGCCTACTATCTAATATTCGGCTATAATTTTTCGCTTTTAAATTAAAAGCTGCTAAACCATGAAGGAAATTGGTATGTTAAATACCCACCCGGCAATAGTCGTTGTTGACGATCATCCCTTGATGAGGAAGACTATATGCCAAGTACTGGAATCCAAAGGTTTCCATGTTGAGCTACAATTGTCGAACGGACAGGAGCTATTAAACACGCTTTCCCGCATAGCAACAGTGCCCAAAATTTGTATATTGGATATTCAGATCTCTGTGATGAACGGACTGGATACTTTGAAAAAGATACGCGAGCTGTATCCTGGTATAAAAACACTTGTGTACTCATTTACAACAAACGAATAGATTATACTTGAGATGATGGAACACGGTGCTGAAGACTACTTGTTCAAAGGTTGTTCGCTGGAGGAGTTGCTTTCAAAATTGCAACAATTGCTGTTGCATTAATGATTTGAACACGCCGTCATCTACCTGATCCGTCAACTGCTCAAAAATTTTCATATTGTCATCGGACTGTCCAACCCACTCGTCCAGTTCATCATTTTCGACTTCTGTAAGGCTATTGTGCAGGTAGCCGATGATCAGCTTCGCAGCGCGGAACGGTATTAGGCGAGTTTCCTTTTCCATAAAGATAGCTTGAGACAATAAAGGTAAATCATTTAGTATAGCGCTGCAATAAGCAGAGTTTCATTTGTAAATCCTGCACCTTAACTATGATATAACTTTTGATTTCTAAAATTAAATACTACTAAACCATGAACCAAACGCTATGCGTTAAATATTCCCCACTGGCAAACGGAAAGGAGTTATTAAACACGCTTTCTGCATAGCAATTGTGCCCAAAATTTGTATATAAATATTAGATGTCTGTGAGGAATGGCATGGAGACTTTAAAAAAATATGCGAGTTGTATCCTGGTATAAAAACACTTGTGTATTCATTTACAACGAACAAAAAAAGTGAACTCAGTGGTAAACGATATGACAGAATTTGAACTGCACATGATTCGACCTATAGCATGCAAGGCAGCTTTTCATTTCCTAACAATCACCAAACAAATTACTAAGCATAGAGAGCGGCGAGAAGATTTGTGATAGGTTTTATGACTGGATACGTTCTCTCGATCTCAAGAACCTTAGAAGCCGCAAATAAGGGCTTTAAGAGCTGAAAATACCCTTTCCCAAATAGGTGTGAAACGTAGTTCTTATTTAATCTAAAGCGGCTTTTTCAAGCGACTTTTACCCCTGCCGTACTTTTTCCACAACTGTTGATAACTATTTTAGCAAATATTTTTAACTGACAGTAATATTTTGCTAATTTTACTTTATTAAGTTCTTTGAACCATGTTTTGGGACAAGTTGTCAAGAGGAGTCCGTCTAAAAGTCTGAAAAGACAACCCCGCAGGGGGTTATTTCTCGCACCTGGCCGTAGCGCTGTACACCCGTTGTCGCCTTACCGCGTCAGTCGTTACATCAGCTAATAATTGCCAGCATAGAGAAGTATGCTTAATTATTTATTTTAGCAAGAGGGATTAGAGAGTGCAAAGAGAACATCGCCTACGCTTTTGATAGCTTGTTTTTTAAATAGAAGGAATTGCTGATGCAAGAGAGAGCAATTCCGCTCTCTATTTAAAAATTAAAATATGATTAAACAACTATCATCCCAAAGCATTGATGATTTGGTACAAGGTATCGAAGCTATCATCGGGAACCGGTGTTCTCTATTAGATGAAGATCGTAAACTTCTGCTTGAAGTGGCCGTTTTACTGAAGAAGTACAAACAAAAACGAGAGATTGCAGATGTGGCAAGCCTATTGCTGATAGTTAAGGCTATCACACTGCTTACTAAATTTTTTGTTTAAGTGATTTTACTGGAAGTTTAATGTAGTAATCTGACGCTCTCTAATTTTTTCTTTATGAATTTAGGAAACACGATAAAAGATATAAGAAAACATAAGAGCTATACACAGACGGAATTCGCATTGGAATGCGGTATAACGCAAACATATTTATCGCAAATTGAAAATAACCAGAAGGAACCGAATTTATCTGTGTTAAAGACTATAGCGGAGAAGTTAGCAATTCCGTTACCGATACTTTTTTTCTTATCAATAACAGAAGAAGATGTACAGCCTGGGAAAAGAGAAATATTTAATGTTATCAGCCCTACTGTAAAAAATATAATAAATGAAATCTTCGCAATATAAAAAAAAGCAACTTAAATTTTTAGCTTCTGTTTTATGCTGCCAGCCTGCGGAGATTGAATGTTTGTGTGAAAAAATCGAAAGCTATTATGGGAAATGGGTTGAGGAAAAAAAAGATAAGGTTACCGGTAAAGTAAAAACCTATTCCGACGGTACCCCCAAAAAAAGGATCATAAGGCCAAGCTACTCACGCTTGAAACAGATTCAAAAATCTATAAAAATCAATATTCTATCCAAGATTAAATTGCCTGAAAATATACAAGGAGGAGTAAAGAAGAAAAGTAATATCACCAATGCCAAAAAGCATCAGGGGAATAAATATCAATTCTCAACTGACCTGCAGGACTTTTTTCCGAGTGTCACACATAAACAGATTTTTAAACTCTTTCTGGATTTAGGTTATTCAAATCATATTGCTTACTGGCTGACTAAATTAACATCTATAGAATTTGAACTGCCGCAGGGTACGCCCACAAGTACAGCAATAGCCAACCTTGTTTTTATAGAAACAGACAAAAAGTTAATTGCATTGTGTAATGAAAACAAAATAACATATACAAGGTTTGTGGATGATCTTACTTTTTCTGGTCCCAAGGATTTTCAATCATTAACAAATGAGATATTAGATATTGTAAAAGGCAGTGGCTTTAAAATTAGTTATCGGAAAACGAAATACGAAGGAGATCAGACGCTCACAGGAATAAAGGTGTTTAACAACTATATTGATGCCCCGGATAAAATTAAAGAAAAAGCAAAAGCGGAACTAAGCGATACAAGTTTGTTGCATAGACCTTACAATAGTTATGTAAGCAAGATTAGAATGACAAACAAAAATCTAAAAGATACAGTGGCCTAATGTGACGCTCAGCATAACAAACGTTGAATTATTAGGGCATGCGAATTATTTTTAAAAGATATTGAAAATACCAACGGATTAATAAAATTTATGGGGAAAGAAATTAGAAATACACACATATCGGGAGAGGCTGGGGTAATAAAATTCGCAGACTATTGCAATCGCCATCAACCGTATATTCTTTTCCGTGAAGTGCTGAAAAGCGATTTTGGGATTGACGGTGAAGTTGAACTAACCCGCGTTAATGAGAATCGGAAAATTGAGCCGTTAGGTGAGATTATGAAAGTTCAAATTAAAACCGTCTCTTCCGATAAGAGCTACATTCGTAATGAGAGTCCCGAATATTTTGAATTTTACCCACGAAAAGAAGACATTCAGTACTGGGAAAAATATAAGAAAAATGGTATTGAAGTATTATTAGTAATATACGATCAGCGGAAAGATGTGCTTTATTGCAAAAAAGTAATTGATGCTGATATTTATGTGGGAAAAGAAAACCTGAAGAAAGGCAAGCGAAAAAATACGAATGCTGTAACTTTTGACAAAACTGAAAACCTGCTCCGGTTTGGAGAGAATAATTTTACTAACAAGTTTTCAGCCAGCTTTAAAAGCAGAGTGGCATTTGGGATTAAAGAATATCTACTGACTAATTTTCTAAAGTATCGTCAGCACCCTAAGCAGATGTATGTCTATAACTCAAAGCATAAAAATAAAAAAGAAATATATGAGGTAATCACACAGGAAGAGGCACCTTTCTTTGTCGTTTATAACTCTCTAATCTATACCACTGTTGAACTTGGCAAAGAATATGCTTCTTTTAAAACAAAAGTGCTAGCTGAAAATACTGGTAAGTTAATTAGCTATTCTGAGTTACTTGAAGACCGAAGTTTGCGGAATCACTATATGGAGTTATTGAATGAATATATTAGATACTTTATGAGGTCAAAAAAAATGGCCTACCAAAAAGAATATCAACGATTTTATTTCTGGCTACCTAAAGAACAGGATGATGTCATTATTCCCGCCATAACAAGAAAGAGGGGGTTGCAGACAGAAAGAGCTGTAGTTAAAAAATACACCTATGGAAATCTTACATTTTTTAGACATTACGCGATTGAATGTAAACACTTTTTTTTAGGCAATGAACTATATCTGATCATTCAACCAAAATACTATTTTACAGAAGATGGTAAAAATGCACTGCCTCCTAAGACAATTACTAAGTTGACTAATTTTTTAACAGCTCGTGAGTACAATAATCATTTTTGTGACTGGCTGCATTTCTGGTTTAGCTATTTAAGTGCTAATGATAAAGAGATTGTAGTTTTTGAGGATTCTGCATATAAATCTTTGACCAAAGTCCAGTCTAAAAGTTTTTACACTAAGCATGTCAGAATTGCGCTTAGTGATTATACAGAAATTCCAGTTGATTTCGGAATTGCATTGGATAAAAAGGAAAGAAGAAAAAAGGAAAGTGCCAACCCTAAGGCAGAACAAAGTTTATTATTTGATTTATGAAGATTGAACTATTAAAAGAACCTTTTCTCGAGTATGGAAACGATTTTATAAGCGATGACCCGAAAATGGGTATCGCGGCGGGGGGCTTTTTCTCCCTGAGTAATAACACACACAGATCAGAGTTACATTATGCAATTATAGGTACAAATGTCAATATAGAAGGAGTAAAGAAATGGATTGACCAGTTTGAAAATCCGATAGAGGCTGTTTCAGATGATGTAGCGATAACAGAGGATGCTGCGATTGTGAATGGTGAAGTTTTTGATAATATGTTGGATTTAGAAGATGAAAGTTCTTTGTTCCATGAACTAGCTGTAGTTTCTCAAGATCGTATTAAAAAGGATATAACGGAAACCTTTTCTGATAAAGGAGAAAATGAATCGTATCAGTCAGTAAACAAGCGACTTAATCCAGATTTCCCCGGCTTTAACAGTGAGCATCCCTTTTATTGTAAGTTTGTCAATGATGAGGCAAATAACATTTCAATAAAAGATGCTAAGATTACAGAAATCATGGATGACACATCCTTAACAGATTTTGATAAAGTGATACGCATTTGTGATTTGTATATTGAAGCCTATAATTTTCTTATTTCAAAAAGTTTGTCAAAAGCTGAAGTTTGCTTTATTACGATACCAAGTAGGGTCTTTAAACGTTTGGCATCCTTACCTTATAAGGGCAATCGCTTCTTCAACCTCCGCCGATACTTGAAGGCACAGTTAATCACACTTCCTAATGCTATTCCGGTGCAGATAATTCTTGAAGATACATTTGTGGGAACGAAAAAGTCTTTACAGGATTTATCTATGCAAGCCTGGAACTTTTGTGTGGCTAACTACTACAAGAACACGGGTACGCCTTGGACTTTGTCTTTGAAAGACAAAAACTCATGCTTTATTGGGATCAGCTTTCACAGAGTATTGAGTAGTGAAAGCAATGTAATGCGATCAAGCGTAGCACAAGCTTTTAATTATGAAGGCAAGGGAATTATTTTTGTTGGTGAACAGTTCGAATGGGATACAAAAAAGAATAATACACCTGCACCACATCTTAGCCATGAATATGCTAAAAAACTAATTATTGATGTAATCAACGAATATAAAGCATACAATAAAAATCTTCCACCCACACGTATCGTTATTCATAAAACAACTGATTTTTGGGATTCAAAAACAAATGCCGAGTATGCGGAAGTGGAGGGTTTGAAATATGGCATCCGAGAAGTGTTGGGTGACAACGTAGATATTGACCTTGTGTCTATAAAGACCGCTGACATTAAACTATTAAGAAAACATGGAAATTTCCCTGTAATTAGAGGGTCGTTGTTGCACATGGATGAGGTAACCGGAATATTATATACAACCGGCTATATTCCCTATTATGAGACTTTTCCAGGAGGACACATACCACATCCTCTCGAAATTAGTATTTTCGAGGCCGAATCCAGCCTTAAAAAGATATGTGAAGAAGTTCTGGCTCTAACGAAAATGAATTTTAATAACTGTAATTATTACAACAGTTTACCAATTACGATTCAGTTTGCTCAAAAAGTCGGAGAAGTTATCCAATATATAGATGATGGAGCTACTCCCCCTAACCGATATTTCTTTTATATGTAGTAACTAATTCGTCGTCCGTTGCTTCGTTTTTTAGTTTAACTCAGAAACCCACCGTCTAAGACGGAGGTAATTTTCTTTAGGCTATGCCGAATGTTAAATTTGAGGATGAGTAAATATTATTCATTTAAGTGGGACTTGAAACAGATAGCACATCGACAATGAAATATTGAATTAATCTGAGCCGCTTTAAATAAAATAGCTGTTAAATATTGTCAGCAACTTGATGCTATCGTACATAGTCAGAACATTCCATATAAGGTAGGAATGCATTATGAATCTTGTATCGATTAGAATTATATTTCTTTGCCAAGAATGATTTTTTGTCATCAATTTCATATCCATAGTCAAAATGAAATTCATTTTTTCTGACTTCAATTCCCAAAAAAGAGAGAGAACAAAGGTGATCAATAAAATAGTCAATCGCCTTTTCATCTTCATTTGGAATTTGTGCCTCTGCCATAAGTTCTGTAATTCTATCCCTTGAAATAATCGAACATTCGCCAACTATGTGATAAAAAAACTCTTTCAGTTGGGAAATCGTAATTCCATTTTCGACTAAAATTGATTGGAATGCCCAATTTGAATACTCTTCGTAAGCTGATTTAATATCATTTTCAGTAATATACTTATGACCCTTTGCCACAGCAGAATTTTTTGCGGCATTTATAAAAAAAAGTAAGTCTCTAGGACGTGGTATGATTGATGAAACGATGTATTCTTTAACGGGATTTTCGTTTACATGACTTGTTATATATTGACTCCAAAACCGGTGGATATCTACAATTTGAGGATCACTCAAGACTTCGATTCTTTTATCAATAAGTCTAAATAGTACTTCCGGATCACTCCAAATCAGTCGAGTGTATTCAATCTTGTCAGGTTCACGAGCAGATTCAATGATTTGCTTAAATATATCACTGCGAAGAAATATTACAAGATGCATGCGAATGTCAACCGGATTCTTATTACCTCCCTTTAACTCTTTATTAATTCGCCCAATAACTCCAAGTAATCCAAGAATAAATTTACTTATCGCTTCAATATTGCTACCTTTTCTCCAATTTTTGTCTAAATTGTCAATTAGAAGTACAAGCATACCCTTTGTAGCCATAAAGTTGATAATCAAACCCACCATTTTTTTTAACATTTCCGAATGGAGGACCTCCGAAAATTTTGACCGGAATTCGATTTGATCTGTAACACCTTTAACGGTGGCCAGCCTAGCAAAAAGCTCATTCAAACGAGATGATAAGTCTGGCATTATTTGTTCTCTATTCTCGGACACAAACTCAATAATTGCTTCGTCCTCCTTTTTGATAGAATACCTTGGTTTATCTGAAATACGTAGGTATATTGACCTGAGAATTTCCGAGTAAATTAAATATTTCCAAGCAGACTCAATGACATAGTTTTTCCCAAATTCAAGTGCGGTATTATGCATTAACTCAATAAGTCCATCCAATTCAAAATTAATTGGTTTAATAATAACAACATGGTTTCTGATATCTTTTGAATATTTTGTATTTAAATAATAAAAAGATGCAGTTTTCCCGCTGCCTTTTCTTCCTACAACGATATTATACTCCGCTCGGACTAAATTATCGTCATTTGCAGTATTCACGTAGTAATCATAGATGTCGTTTGATTCGTGTTCAGCAAGCATTTCACCAAACGCTATTTTTTGCAATACTCCATCTTTCCTTTTATATTGTCTGTAGTCTATTTTTTCGCCCATCAACTCAATCGCTTCATTTCTCAGTTGGCTTAAAAAAGGTGAGACCAATTTTTCACAAGTTGAAAGGTCAATAAATCGTTTTAGATGATCTTGATAATCGACTGCGGAAGGATATGGTTGAGCAGCGATGAATAAAGTCTTTTTATTAAACCCAAGTGAAAGCCCAGCTAGCAACGAAGCCTTTGCATTATGAATTTGAGCATTACTGCGATCTGCAGAGGAAAATTCTATCAATGTGGCAGGAATTCGTGTGAGATTCATTAAATACCATGAAATCGGTGAAAGCTTATTCTCTGATGAATCGTCAATTAATACAGGGATCTTACTTTCCTCTATCGAATTAACAATATATTGATTATAGTTATTATCAATTTGGCTTTTTAGATAGAATAACAGTTTTGGCTTTTCTTTCCCTGATGGTTCTATAGGAATACTTTCCAGTAGAGGCCTGGCAAAGGCATACTGTTTCTTGTCCAAAAATGTAGTAATAATATTTTTGGTTGAAGTATAGTTAATGTATCCTACATTATTAAGGAGAATAAACTCTTTAAATTTCTGAAATGAAGACGAAATAGTAATATCTTGAATTATCCAAACAGGTTTATTCCTTGCTATGGCAAAGCCCAACTCAAATAAAACATTCTCATTGAGGTTTGTTACATCACAACAAAAAATATCAGAATTTTCAATCTCTCGAAGAATTGCAGAAATTAAAAAGTTGCCACCTATTGATAGCTCTTTCCAACTTTTGATCCTAACGGGATGAGTACTTTGGTTAACTTCTCTAATTGCTTCTTCAATAAATTCGCCACACGAGGGAGTTTCCGATCCATAGGCGAAAAATGCTTTTGTTTGTTCTACCATCTATTTAAATACATTTTCATTGTAAGAAGTTTCAATATTTCTAGCAGCTAGCACTCAGGTTAATATCGGGTACAGCTTCGTCTCCTCAGTCACATACCTGCACAAAGGCATCCCGCCAGGTTAAGCCCAAACAATTGCAAATCCATTAAAATTCAGAATACGGGTTGAATAGTGACAGGTAATTGATAAGTATGAAGGATTAAAAGCATTTTCAATATAAGGAGATTTTTGGCTACGAACAAAATTTTGATCTGTTGATTTGCCTAATCCAGAGAAGTCGAGCGCCTGGTTAATTTTCCTCCGCGTCTGCCGTTTGCTTTTGCCGGTGCTTTGCCATTAATCTCTTAATTATTTTTTGGGGAATTGGTCTACAGCATCTTTATTATTTTCAAAGCATTGATAAACCTGACGGCATTTTCCCTGCTGGCCTTTATTCCGCAGGATATCGCCCCGCTGCTTTTGGCGGTTTTGGAAGCCCCCGAAATGGAGCAAAAATATCTTTCCGACAGATCCACCGAGCAAAAGGTATACAGCGATTATCTTTATGCAAAACAGGCGTATGAAAGGATGGTAGATGCTTCCAAAACAACGGGAGCAGTAGCGGATATTGAATTAGACAGGGCTAAAAGTGCGATGGAGAGTGCAAAATCCGCTTATGATGCCTCTAAAGCGGGTACTGCCGGAGCTGCACAAGTACAACAATACCTCCGCATCACAGCCCCTTTTGACGTCATCATTGCCGGGCGGAACGTTTCGGTAGGCGCACTGGCAGATACAGGAGGTGATATGCCTTTGTTCACGATAGCACAGGGTAATAAGTTGCGCCTGACATTATCCCTGCCTGAAAAAGCACGCCGCATCAGTAAAAAAGGGAATGCCTGCTACGTTCACCGTGAGCTCGCAGCCGGGAAAAACATTTGAAGCGGTGCTTTCCCAAACGTCAGGTTTGCTTGATCAGCAAGACCGCTCCCTTACACCGGAGTTTGATGTAAACAATGCGCCAGGTGAATTGCAGGGCGGCGACTATGCACAGATAAAGCTTAAATTGCAGCCTAAAAATCTATCCTCATGGCTTCCGGGTAAAAGCTTGCTTACCACTCAGTCTGGTACTTACTTGATGACATTGAACAATAATGAAATCAGGCGCATTCCTGTAAAAGAAGGCATAAGGTTGGATACGTTAATTGAAATGTTCGGTGATCTCTTACCGCAGGATAAGATTATTTTAAAACCGTCTGAAGAAATCAAAGAGGGATAAATCAAAAAATAGGATGATGTTTTAATAATAAAGAAGTTTCAAAAGGAAAGCTATCGTTAGAAAACTTTGGGAAATTCATCCGTAAAACGGTTTTACTATACTAACGGTAATTTTTATCGGAGTAATGTTCGTTAGTCCCGATTTAAAATCATGGGTATTGCGGCAATTGATGCATACAGGCATTTTCAATGCCAAGATCGAAAATAAGACTGCCAATGTTTCTGATCAAACAGCCGCTGATTTTGATTTTGAAGATGAGAGTGAGAACGTTCAAAACACATCATCATTGCGGGGAAAAGTAGTATTCATCAATTTTAGGGCTTCGTGATGTCCACCATGCAGGGCAGAATTTCCCTCCATTGAAATGCTTTATTCTACATTCAAAGACCATCCTGATGTTTTCTTTTTGGCAACTAACGAGGACAACGACCTTGCCGCCGCCAAGGATTTTCTGAAAAAGGAAAACTATTCAATTCCTATTTACAAGACTAATGGCAATGTTCCGGCAGATATTTTCTCCGGTTCATTACTTACAACGGTTGTGCTGGATAAGGTAACGTTTCATCATAAGGGCTTTGCCAACTATGCGGCGGAAAAATTTGTGAAGCAGATAGAAGAACTATTAAATGAATGAGGTGGAAAAGAAATTTGTCCACTGCAAAATTTTTTCCAAAGACGCAATGCCCTGAGCAGCGTGTGGAATGTTTCAGTAATCGTTTTAAAAGGAGTCCGTAGTTTAGCAAAAAGCTTGTATAGATACAAAAGAAAAAAAGATAGGAAGTCCCACAGATCATCTGGCCAACGAACGAACTTTCCTGGCATGGGTACGAATAGGCATTGTCCTGATGGGCTTTGGGTTTGTTATTGTAAAGTTTGTCTTGTTTATCTGGCAGATATCCAGTATGCTTGCTCTGGATAAGCAAATCCGTGTCTAGGCAAAAGGATACTCTGCTGTCATCGGGATATTCCGGTAGTGCTGGGAGCGCTGATGATAGTGCTGTCCTATTTCCGCTACCGCAACGTTGAAAAGCAACTGAACAATAATAGCTATTACCCTTCCGGGTGGCTAGCGACAACAGTAACGTTCAGCCTGATTGTCGGCGCTATTTTGTTGGTACTGTATTTATTGCTCAATATATAAATCAAATAAGAGCCAGTTTCGCAGCTTATTAAAGGGGGATACATATTTGAAGCTAAAACACAACAATTATCCTAGTGATTTCGTATGATAAGCGTTACCTTTATGCCCAAAGTATTATTTAAGAAAAAAATGATAACTAGTATTACGTTATTCGAGATTCCTCTTCTCTGCCAGGATGACAGTCTGGTAATTCACTAAATTTTAAAAAATCTTCTATATCTTGGTTCGTTAATTGTCCCGACTCGGCTACTAAAGCTCCATACGGGGCTTTTTTGCTATGCCATACACCGTATACGTTTTGTATTCTTCCGCATTCGGGAAGCATTATACCGGCTATACATCAGATATAGCCAGTCGCTTGTTATCACATAATCATTTTGGAAAAGATTGGACATCCCGCTACCGTCCGTGGGTGCTAATTTACAGCAAGGAATTTCTCACCCAACAAGAGGCGATGATTTATGAGAAGTGGTTGAAAAGTGGGGTTGGAAGAGATTTTATTAGAAAGATAGTTCATTGAGCGAAGGATTCATATCCGCCGCGGCGGACTGGGGCTATGACCGCCGTGGTGGTTTCAACTTCCCATCCCGCTACAATTTAAATGGTATTTATGTAAAGGACGCATTTTATGTGTCTTTTTTTTGTTTATCAGTCACTTATCATCAATATGTATTGTTCAATATGTAGTCTGGTAATGTTTAACCGAATGACGCTAAATACACATAATCAATCAAATATGAAGGTTCAACTCCCGTTCAGGTAAAATGAAAATTAATGCCTACTTAAATGTTTGCCATCTGGAACCGAAAACGGGGCGTTACAGGAAATATCTCTTCAAAGAGAGAAAATTGTCGCGATTAACCGAATAGTGACAATTTTTGTCGCGATAAAAGGATTTGTGACAGAAATAAGCGTAATTTTGTCGCGATAAAAAATCGCGACAATGGCTAAATCAGCAAACCCAGCGAAAGATTTACGGGAAATCATCCTTATCCTTTCCAGCGAGGCAAGCGGACTTTCTATTGATGCTATTGAAGCCAAATTAACAATCCCTCCTGAGCGACGTACCCTGCAAAGACGTTTAAAGGAGTTAATAGTCTCAGGCGAACTGGTATCCTCTGGAAAAGGACGTGCCACCAGATACCATCTGGCGAAAGTTGATCCAGACACTATCAACTCCGATTTACTACCGCTGTCTAGGCAAGCACGGGAGATCCGGCAATACGTCTTGCAACCCCAACAAAAGCGCCAACCGGTAGGCTATAACCGGAGCTTTCTTGACAACTATCAGCCTAACAGCAGCAGTTACCTTACAAAACAGGAAAAAGAGCGGTTAGTCGGTCTGGGAGTAACGGTCCAGATAAACGCCCCGGCAGGCACTTATGCGAAACAAATTTTACAACGGTTATTAATTGATCTGGCCTGGAATTCCAGCAGGTTGGAAGGGAATACCTATTCCCTGCTCGACACACAACGACTCCTGGATCAGGGAGTGTTGGCCAACGACAAATCCGCGTCGGAAGCCCAAATGATCCTTAATCATAAAGACGCTATTGAATTTATTGTCAATAATACAGCCGATATTGGCTTTAACCGGTACACGGTCTTAAATCTGCACGCACTGTTATCCAATAACCTATTGCCTAATCCGGCTGCTTCCGGCAGCCTGAGAACGCATGGCGTGGGCATAGCAGGTTCTGTCTACACACCTGCCGGTACACCCCAGCTTATTGAAGAAATGTTCGAACTGATACTCGGTAAGGCAACTCAAATCCTGGATCCGTTTGAGCAAGCCTTTTTTATCATGGTACAGCTCCCTTACCTGCAACCCTTTGATGACGTCAATAAGCGGGTATCCCGTTTAGCGGCCAATATTCCTTTGAACAAAAAAAATCTTGCTCCGCTGTCGTTCGTGGAGGTACCAGATACATTTTACATAGACGGATTGCTTGGGGTATATGAATTGAACCGGGTTGAATTACTAAAGGATGTGTTTCTCTGGGCCTACGACCGCTCTGCCAAACAATATGCCGTCCAACGCCAATCGTTGGGGGAACCCGACCCTTTCCGGATGCAATATCGCGACCTGATCCGTTCTCTCATCTCGGAGATCATTGCCGCACCGAATTCAAAAGCGGAAGCGATCCCTATGATTCAGGCGAGGGCCCTCAAGCTGCCAGAAAGTGACCGGGAAAAATTTGTGCAAACCGTAGAAAATGAACTGATCAGTTTGCACGACGGCAGCTTCGCGCGTTATTTCGTAACACCATCCCAGTTTAAAAGCTGGCAAAAAATCTGGAATACTATATAGATGCATCGCTGCAACACGGCTTAGTGTTCTGTGACAAGATCATTCACTTTTCTTATTATGTATTCATGATTATTCAAATCGTAACCGTATACGTTTTGTATGCTTACACGTATCTCTCATAAACCGCTTATCCCGTATTTATAAAAAGGCGAAGCCTGCGCCTCGCCTTTAGTGATCTATTCTCAATAAAATATTTTATTCTTCCACCACAGGCGCGTCGGGCGCGTTGTTTTTTACTGATGCAATCCCATTGTCGCGTCCAGACTCATTTTCATACATCTGGCCTTTACCAATGACCTGCCCGTTGCTGGCTTTGAGATTAAAATAAGGCTTTCCGTTAGAAGCTGTCAGCCGCTCATAACGTGCATCGTCAACTGCGTTTTTTCTTACGGAGTCAATGCCGTTTTGCCTGGCAGCGGTGGTAGTGTATCCTTCACTGCTCAGGATTACCTGTCCGTTGCCCGCCAGCAGGTTAAAATAATACTCCCCGTTATTACCGGTTTTCGTTACGAATTTTCCCATGACATGCATTTTTAGTGAAGTTCAATATATGTTTTTTTATGGATTTAAGCCATTATTATTAACCATCGGCAGCCGTGAAAAGCAATTTCCTGCTTTTATTTTTTAATTCTCATTTTTGAATAAATGAAACTTTCCACATACCTCTTAAATCCCCTGCTACAAAACCTTTTGCCTTGTCATTGGGATATAGGGAATCAATAGCGGACACAACGGGCAAAGGAATATCTTTTCCGGTCACCCCATGGCAGGAGGCGCACATAGGCTGCAGCAGTATTGGCTTATAGTAATGAATAATTTGTTTCCCGGCAATAAGAGCGGGCTGTAAAGAATCACCGTTTGCTTTTGCTGTAGCAAACACCCTCCATTGAACCGCATCTGTACTATCCGGAGCATTTCCCGGGTTTCGGTATTTTTCCGCTACCCTTTTGATCGTGATGTTTTCGGAAGCCAGTGTAGCCGTAATAGGATAGGCATTTTCATTGCAGTAGGCTACCGCGCCCTGCACGCCTTCATCTTGCATAGATGCGGTCAGTGCGCTTCGCAGCGTATCAAAAGTTGCTTTAATAATGCTGTCTCCTATCCGGCGATATTCTTCGTCTGTTGTAACTGTTGTTGCAGGTTGCCTGCAGGATGACGCAAAAACGGTATAGATGATTGCGAATAGATAAAGGAGCGGTAACTTTTTCATTATAACCGGTTTGTATCGTGGTAATTTCTAAAAATGGCTTTCCCGGCTTGCGCTGATATCTTTAACCGGAATTTCACAACTGCCATCTATACATCTTTTGGGTCGAAAAAATCCCGTAATAAAAAAAATGACTCCAAACAATATAGCGGGCCAGCCCCCTGCTGCATAGTATATAAATCCAACAATCATAAAAAAGATACCCAACCCCCAGCGCAGTAATCTGCTGAGCCAAACTGCATTTTCGGATGATGTTCTTTTTAACATTGGAATTCATTTTTTATAGCGGAAAGTATCATACTGCATCTTTTGTTTGCTTTTTAAACATACTGAAAAGCAAAGCACCCATTACGCCAAAATAGAGCGTGCTGTTGCGCGGGCTGGATGTAATGGCACAGGTTCCGCTGTTGCAGCCTACCAGCTTCCAGTACATAAAACCTCCTATACCGCCTACTATAGCGCCCGTTAGCAAAAATATATTGCGTCTTATCCATTTTTTCATGCCGTAAAAGTCGGGAATTAACTTCAATTTCTTCGTGACTAATGTTACATTCAATTCATTATCTTTATTGATTACGGTGTTAAACATCCTGTATGAAATTCGCACTCCAAAAGTCTCCCATTCCCGAATCCAGAATATTTGTAGCAAAGCAGTTGAAAGAAAAACATTTTGACGCTACCTGGCATGCGCACAGTGAATACCAGGTGTTTTTGGTTTTAAAAGGAAGCGGTACCCGCTTTATAGGTAATACCGTTCAATCTTTTAATGCAGGAGATCTTACTTTTCTGGGGCCGGGTTTACCGCATTTATGGCGAAGCGATAGCGTATATTTTGATAAAAGCAGTAAACGCGCAACACTCGGATTGGTTGTTTATTTCCGGGCAGATTTTATAGGCGATCTGATAGAGAAGGATGAAATGCAGCAGGTCAGGAGCTTGTTTAAAAAGGCAAAAAGGGGCATTGAATATTACGGGCAAACGGTTTCTAAGCTTAGCAGTATGATGAACGGTATTGTGTCTGCGCATGGCGCAACCAGTCTCATACAATTGCTTCAGATGCTGGAGTTGATGGCGCAAACAAAAGAATACCGTTTGTTGCACAATGCTGACTACACTTACAAATTAAAAGAATCAGAAACCCGGCGCATCAATCTGGTGATTAATTTCGCAGCACAGCATTTCCGGGAGCGTATCGAATTGGAATCGGCTGCTGCATTACTCAATATGACGCCTACTTCATTCAGCCGCTATTTCAGGATGAAAACCAGCAAATCGTTTTCCGATTTTATTACAGAACTGCGCATCAGGCATGCCTGTAAATTATTGAGTGAAGAGGATGACAAAACCATTAGCCAGGTAAGTTATGAATGCGGGTTCAATACCTTGTCTAACTTTAACCGGCAGTTTAAATGGTATATGAAAATGACGCCAAAAACCTATCGCGGAAATTTTTCAACTTTGTAATATTTTTCTTATTTCTCCTTTCTTTTTGTTTTTTTGGATAAAATACAGTCAGTATTGGACATAATCCAATAAAGCAGCGAAATTCAAATAACTGTAATTTAGTGTGATTGTATTTGGCTCAGATTGATATGATGTATTCTCTGGGCATGGAATCTTTCAATGTTCACACGCAATTAATAATTTAATATAATTACAACTTATGTCTTCCCAAAAAGTAAACATCGCCATCATAGGTCTTGGCTTTGGTGCAGAATTCATTCCCATATACCAGCGACATCCCAACGCAAACATGTATGCCATTTGCCAGCGCAACAAAGAAAACCTGAACAAGACAGGAGACGCTTTCGGTATTGAAAAACGATATACGGATTATGATGAACTGCTGAAAGATCCGTTAATAGACGCAGTGCATATCAATACGCCGATTCCTGATCACGCGGCCCAGTCAATAAAAGCGCTAAAGGCTGGTAAACATGTTGCCTGTACTGTTCCTATGGCTACCACTGTGGAGGAGTGCAAACAAATTGTACAACTGGTAAAAGAAACAGGGCTCACCTATATGATGATGGAGACCGTGGTATATGCCAGGGAATTTTTGTTTATGAAGGAACTGTATGAAAAAGGAGAACTGGGCAAAATACAATTTCTAAAGGCCAGTCACCAGCAGGATATGGATGGTTGGCCAAACTACTGGCCGGGACTGCCTCCTATGTATTATGCCACGCATTGTGTGGGTCCGGTATTGGGATTAACGAGGTCGGAAGCAGCGTATGTATCCTGCTTTGGATCGGGAACCATACGGGAAGAATTGCATGCATTTTATAATTCTCCCTATGCTGTCGAAAGCACGCATATTAAATTTAGAAATTCAGATTTAAGTGCTTATGTATACCGTTCTTTATTTGATACAGCACGGCAATACCGCGAAAGCTTTGAAGTATACGGTTCAAAAAAATCTGTTGAGTGGCCATTGATCGAAGGAAGACCATTAGTGGTGCATACAGCAAAACGTGCGGAGCCCGAAATCCCTGAAGAAGTAGAGTCGCCCGATTATGCTCATTTACTGCCTGAGCCTATACAGCGTTTTACTACGGGCGGTGTATACGATACCGATGAACACCAGCATCTTTCTTTTTTGCAGGGGGCAGGTCATGGCGGATCACACCCGCACCTGGTGCATGAATTTGTAAGCGCACTTTTAGAAAAAAGAGAACCATTTCCCAATGCAAGACAGTCAGCAAATATTACCTGCGTCGGCATCCTTGCGCATGAGTCAGCAAAGAAAGGAGGGGAAATTATTAAGCTGCCGGATTTCACCTTGTCATAAACCACCGATAACGAGAACGCTTTTGCACATCAGCTAATTCCTATTTCTGCAATTCCGGTTAAGGATGCAGCAACTGCTCAAACAAAAAAATGTGGACAAATGAAACGCAATATCCTTTTATCCCTGCTTTGCTTCTTTTCTTTAACCGTACTGTTCCATTCCTGCAAACAACAGGAAAAAGATGATAAGCCCCGGCGGTTGGAAATATTATTCCTTGGCCATAAAAGCAAGCATCATGATTCGGAGAAGCTGGCTGAACTGCTTTCGCAGGAATATTTCAAAAAGGGTATAAATATTACGTATACAACAAATCCTGATGATCTTTTGCGCGAAGATCTGCAATTATACGATGGATTGCTGTTGTATGCCAATCATGATAGTATTACTGCGCCACAGGAAAAAGCGCTGCTGGAATATGTGCGTTCGGGGAAAGGATTTATTCCCATCCATTGCGCATCCTGGTGCTTCCGCAATTCTCCTGAGGTGGTAGAGATGATCGGAGGCCAATTTAAAACACATCAATACGATTCCTTTACTGCTGTTATCGTAAAGCCTGATCATCCTGTGTTGAAAGATGTGCCGGCTTTTTCTACGGAGGATGAAACCTATGTGCACGACAAACTCAGCAAAAATATAGAAGTACTTACAGAACGGGTAGAGGGCGATCACCACGAGCCGTATACATGGATACGCAATTATGGCGATGGCAGGGTTTTTTACACCGCTTACGGGCATGATGAAAAAACATGGACGAACCCCGGCTTTTTGAAGTTAGTATACAACGGTATCATGTGGGCTGTGGGTGATCATGCAAAGTCGCTGGCTGAACAATTTGATACACCCAGTCCGAAGTATACAGATGCGCGGATGCCCAATTATGAAAAACGTGATCCACCTCCGCAGTTCCAGGAACCATTATCGCCGGAACAATCCATGAAATTGATACAGGTGCCGGTAGGCTTTGAAATAAAACTTTTTGCCGCTGAGCCCGATATCAACAAGCCCATACACATGAACTGGGATGAAAAGGGCCGACTGTGGATTGCGGAAACCATAGACTATCCCAATATGGTACGCGACAATAAAGAAGAAGGGAAAGACATGATCAAGATACTGGAAGATACGGATGGAGACGGTAAGGCGGATAAATTTACAGTGTTTGCCGATAAGCTCAATATACCTACCAGCTTTGCTTTTATTAACGGTGGGATAGTGGTGGCACAGGCTCCTGATTTTTTATTTTTGAAAGATACTGATGGTGATGATAAAGCGGATGTGCGGGAAAAGCTCATTTCAGGATGGGGTACATTTGATACGCATGCCGGACCTTCCAATTTTCGTTACGGCCCCGACAACACGATATGGGGCACGGTTGGTTATTCCGGCTTTAAAGGAGTAATAGGCGATAGTAAAGATACAATACGTTTTAGCCAGGGCTTATATCATTTTACTGCCGATGGAAAACAGCTGGAGTTTCTGGGTAACACTTCCAACAATACCTGGGGGTTAGGCTTTTCGGAAGATTTTGATGCGTTTATATCAACCGCTAACAATACACACAGTGCTGCGTACACTATTCCCAAACGTTATTTCGAAATGTCGGGTCAGGGCGGTGAAACGGGCATAGATAAAATTGAAAGTCATTACACGATGCACGTAGTAACCAGGAATCTGCGACAGGTTGATGTGCACAATGGTTTTACAGCTGCAGCCGGCCATAGTTTATATACGGCACGTAATTATCCAAAGGAATTCTGGAACAGGATTGCCTTTGTAAGCGAGCCCACCGGCAGGGTTATTCATCGCAACATTATTGAACCCAACGGATCTTCTTTTAAAGAAGGTGAAGACGGGTGGAACTTTGTGGCAAGCGCCGACGACTGGTTTGGACCTGTGCAGGCAGATGTTGGCCCTGATGGAAATGTATGGATAGCAGACTGGTATAATTTTATTATCCAGCATAACCCTACCCCACAGGGATATGAAACGGGCAAAGGAAATGCCTATATCAATCCGATCAGGGATTCACTTCGCGGGCGCATCTATAGTATTCGTTATAAGAAATCGGATGGAAAGAAAATATCTTCCCTCGATAAAAATGATCCTGATGAACTGATCGAAGCGCTCAGCAGTTCTAATATGTTCTGGCGCACTACGGCCCAGCGCTTGCTGGTTGAAGCAGGCGATAAAAAGGTAATGGATAAATTGTATAAGATTATACAAAATGTTTCGGTTGATGAGATCGGTTTAAATGCACCTGCAGTGCATGCATTATGGACATTGCAGGGGCTGAAGGCCTTTACCGGTGATAATAAGGAAGCCCTGAATGTTGCCATGGGTGCATTAAAGCACCCTTCGGCAGGCGTGCGCAGAGCTGCCATACAGGTGTTGCCTGCAACGGAAGAAGTTTCGAAAGCCATAATGGATGCTGGTATATTAGAAGATAAAGATTTGCGCGTTGTATTGGCGGCTGTATTAAAAACATGCGACCTTCCTCCCTCGGAAATATTGGGACAAACCTTGTTTAAACTGGCCAGTAAAGAGGGGGGAAGCGCCGAAGACAAATGGATCCAAAAGGCATTGTTTATCGCATCGGGTATACAACAACAGGGTTTTGAAAAAGCATTTACGGCCAGCGGTATCAGCGAAGACGTGGAACTGGGCAAAGCGGGGCTGATCCATCGCATTATGCTGCGTTCAAAGTTAAATGTGCTCCCGCTCCCTCAAAATACATACATCAGACCCGACCTGTTACCAGATATGACAGGAAGAGAATTGTTTTTCACTGCAAATGTAGACTTAAACAACAAAGATCGTAAGAACGGAGTAGTTGTAGCTCAGGGCAATAAAGCCAATGGATATGCAGTGTATGTTGATAAAGCTAAGAAATTGCATTTCCAGGTTAATCAGAATAATCAGTCCTTTCACATACAATCCCGGGATAGTATTGCGGATACCTTTTCTGTAACTGCCAAACTTTTAAAAGGAGGCGTAATGGAATTGCTTGTAGATGATAAAAAAATTGCTACCGGCAAAGCAAAAGGATTGTTCACGATGCCCTTGCGTGATGCCGGTATTCGCATTGCAAATGATTACTGGAGTAGTGGCGTTAAAAAGGCAGGTAATTATGACGACAGCGCAAGAAATATAGGCAGGGTGTTTGACGCACGTATGGAAACCCTGCTTGCCGAATCGCAACAGGCTGACCTGGGTAAGCCCGACCAGGTAATTATAATGAAAACAGTGCAGAATCAAATGAAATTTGAGCAAACAAAGATTACTGCCAAAGCGGGAACGATACTTGAAATTGTGCTTACCAATATTGATTTTATGCAGCACAATTTGCTGGTATTAAAACCTGGCAGCATGGAAAGGGTGGGAGCGGCAGCAGATAAGCTCGCGCAGGTGCCCGAAGGCGTTAGTATGCAGTATATTCCTTCTGTTCCGGATGTTTTATTTGCAACGCCATTGGTTAACCCTGATCAGCAGTTCAGTTTAAAATTCCGTGTGCCCGATATTCCGGGCGAGTATCCCTATATCTGTTCTTATCCGGGTCATTGGCGGATAATGAATGGCGTGCTTACAGTGGAGAGATAAAAATAAAAGTAGTTTTACATTGCGCTGAATACAACTACCCGCATTTGATTGTTGAATGCGGGTAGTTGTTTTATGAGACACTCCGCGAAAGATTTTTTCGGGTTAGCAAATCAGTAGCTAATATTCGAAAGATTTCATATTCCTTTGACCACAGGTACGCGATGATTTGGACGTGGTGGATTATATAAAAGGGAAGAGATAAACCTGTTGCGGCTTCTTTTGAATAAAAGCCAGCAATCATTAAATTAAATAAACCTGATATGAAAAGAAATGAATGCCGCGTATTGCAGATGTATGCCATATGCCAAAGTTCTTGCCGAGCAATACGGGTTTCTAAAGTAAATGTTCTATTGTCGTTATGCTGATAAAGGGCTGCTTTTAAATGGCAGCTCTTTTCTTTAAAATAAATATTTCATTTGTGGATATCCGTTTGCTTAAAGTTGGGTGATGGGAAATTCGAGGTAGGATGGCAGGATGGTACTCATCTTTTTAACGGCAATGGCTAACTGATTGCGTACAGTAAGTTCCGAAATGTTTAAAATCGCCGCTACTTCTTTGTACTTCAGTCCGTCTTCCTTTACCAGTTGCAAAATCATCCTGCATTTGGGTGGTAAGTCATCTATAGCCATTCTGATCTTTTTAACAATATCAGATGAAATGCACAATTCTTCAGGCGTGTTAAGATCAATAGCTGTTTCGAGGTGCATGGTATCCAGACTTATCTCTGGATTTTTATAATGGCGGGTAATATAATTAAGGGAAAGATTTTTGGTAATGATATAAAGATAAACCCTTAGGTTTTCAATTTCGGTTAACCGGTCTCTCATTTGCCATACCTTGATAAATACATCGGAAACAATTTCTTCCGATACTTCTTTTGACTTTACAAACGCATACGCCGTTCGGTTTAGTTTGTAAAAAAACAGGTCATACAACTGCCGGTATGCTTTCATATCGTCATACAACGCAATCCGTTTCTGCAGTTCTGGTATTTTAACAAGCCAATCCAAATTGTGGTAATCTGGTAGTGAAGGTACCACTTTTTTTAAAACGTGAATTTCGGTACTGACATAAAAAGGATTACGGAGAAAATATTTTTTTCTCTTTGGTACATTTCAATTATAAACATTGTCCTTATACTACAGGTACTTTTTTATGCAGGAAGAAAAATTCTGGTTGTTGTTAAGTTTAAAGCTTTCGGGTGAGGCCACTTTGGCAGAGCTTGAAGCATTGGAGGCCATTTTGCTGGAAAATCCTAAATGGGGTTTGCAGGTAGAAATGCTAAGCCAGGTTTGGAAAGAAAATAAGCAGCAGGAGAACGATACCGACCTTTTCTTCAACAAGCACCTGCAACGATTGAGCAATTGCCCGGATGATTCAAAAGATCAGATTTATATTCGGCAACCCGTGTTATACCCCACAGAGACAAAGGCGGAAAAACAAAAAGGATTTAAATGGCTCTGGCTTACCTCGTCTGCTGTAGCATCTCTTCTGGTTTTTTTTATTGTTTTTTATAAATGGGAAAGCAACGCAGATAAAAAAAAAGAACAGGCAATGGCTCAAAACACAGTGAGTACCAGGCGTGGTTCTAAGTCTAAAATTCAACTCCCCGATGGCACAATGGTTTGGCTGAACGCTGATAGTAAAGTTGTATACGATGAAAATTTCAGGGGCGATTTTCGCGAAGTGCATTTGGAAGGAGAAGCGTTTTTTGATGTTGTAAAAGATAAAGCCCGCCCGTTCATCATACATACCAAAACAATTGATATAAAAGTATTAGGTACGGCCTTTAACGTAAGGGCATATGAAACGGAAAAAAATACAGAGACCGCTCTTTTCAGAGGTGAAGTAGAAGTGACCCTCCACAGCAACCCTGAAAAAAGAATTGTGCTGAAGCCTAATGAAAAACTCCTGGTGAACAATAAAGTTCCGCCATCAATTGCTGGTAGCAACAAAAAAAAGGGAAAGCTGCATGTAGCAGAACCCAATATAACGATAGGCAACGTGCACTTTGAAGACAAAGACAGCAGCGCCCTGGAAACTTTATGGATCAAAAATAAACTCGTGTTTGATGCAGAAAGCCTGGAACAGGTGGCTCAGAAAATTGAAAGATGGTACGATGCAAAAGTGATCATTAACAATAATGAACTAAAGCATATGGCATACAGCGGCATTTTTGATAGTGAAAGCGTTGAACAGGTTATTGAAGCATTGCACATTACCGGCAATTTCAATTATAAGATCACGAAAAATGTTGTTACCATATGGTAAACTGCCTGCACCGATATTAAAACCGCGTCCATTTAAAATACGCATAAACCATATTTATAACCAAAAAAACTGTCTGCGAATGAATAAATGACCTCAATTTTTTAAAATAAGAAGCGGAGAATGATTACGGCATCCTCCGCCATGCTTAAAGACAAAACTACCCTTAGCGGGGTAGCTATCATCATTAAATCAAAACCAAGATATGAAAAAAACTCAATACGGGGTATCACCCGATACGCACCGTGTGTTAATTAAATACCTGCTCATGACGAAACTGGTCATATTGCTGATTTTCGCATTTTCTACCCAGGGATTTGCCCGCACCTATGGGCAAGGAATCAGCCTTAACCTGGAAAAGGTGCAATTAAAAAAAGTTTTGAAAACCATTGAACAGCAGGGCGATTTTAGATTTGTGTATAAAGACCAGTTGCTGAAAGGGAATCAACTGGTGAGCATTGAAGTAGAAAATGCCAGCCTGGATGAAGTGCTGAGCAGAGTATTGGAAAATACAAAGCTCACCTATCGCAGGATGAGTGATCACCTGGTAGTAATTGCCGGTAACGAGCTAGCCGACCAGTTGTTGCTTGCACAAAAAGCAATAGTCGTTACCGGAAAGGTAACCAGCGAAACCGGTGATCCGCTCGCGGGTGTATCGGTTATCGAAAAAACCACCAACAATGGTACGTTCACCGCTGCAGACGGTGCATTTTCTATCGAAGTGAGCAATGCCAGTGCGGTACTGGTGTTTAGTTACATCGGGTTTAAAAGTACCGAAGTATCGGTTAACGATCGCACGGAATTAGGTAGTATTGTCATGACGCCCGATGTTACGAGCATGTCGGACATAGTTGTGGTAGGATATGGAAGTGTACGCAAAAAAGACCTTACGAGTTCTGTGGTAACGGTTACCAGCAAGGATTTTTTACCCGGCGCTGTGAATAGCCCTATGCAAATGATTGACGGAAAAGTAGCGGGACTAACTGTCTCCAACCCTGCTGCTGCAGATCCAAACAGGGGCACCGATGTTCAGGTAAGGGGTGCCGGCTCTTTCAGGGCAGGCAACGGCCCGCTTATTATTATTGACGGCGTGCCCGGTGGCGACCTTCGGAATATTGCACAACAGGATATTGAATCGATTACTGTATTAAAAGACGCTGCTTCTGCAGCTATATATGGATCCCGGGGCGCCGGCGGCGTTATTTTGGTTCAAACCAAAAGAGGTAAAGCCGGTAAGGTTAGTCTTACTTACGACAGTTATATAGAGCATGATGCTGTGGCTGCTAAGCCCGATATCCTTTCCGCAGAAGAATTTCTTTCGCACAACCGGGATGTTGATTTGGGTTCCAGAACCAACTGGTATGACGAACTGATCCGGGAAAACAATTTCGGACAAAATCATTTTCTTTCTATTTCAGGCGGAAATGAAAATTCGGTGTTCCGTATCTCCGGAAATTACCGTACCAAGCAGGGCATTGATATAGCCACCGACAGAAAAGAATCGGGTTTAAGGGCAAACTTTCTTCAAAAAGCAATAGACGGGTTGCTTGAAATAAGCGGAAACGTTTCTTACCGAACCGCTAAAGAAGAATACACCAACTATGGCGCATTCAAACAGGCGGTAAAACTTAATCCTACTATTGCTATTATGGACGCGGATGATCCAACCAGGTACAATACCCTGCAGGGTTTTGATACGTATAACCCTGTGCAGGACCTTAAAGCAAGAGAAAATGGTGCAGATCAAACCTACTCTATTATAGACCTCAATTTTAAACTGAATATCACAAAGGATTTAAATACAGAAGTAAAATTGGCCAGGCAGGGACATGACATGCTCCGGAGAGAATATTACAATGGGAAATCGGCCGAATCTGTAAATAACGGATATATAGGAAGAGCCCGTTTGCAAAGCGAAAAATGGCTCGACTATACGCTGGAATGGCTGGGTAATTATGCAAAGAGAATAGACAGGCATGATTTGCGTGTGGTGGCCGGCTATTCGTACCAGGAATTCAACAACCAGGGATTCTGGTCGCAAAACAGGCGTTTCCCTTCAGACGCGTTTTCCTATAATAATATTGGCGCTGGAAATTACGGTAACGGCCAGGCGATCAACATGACAGATGTAATGGGTTCCTGGAAAAGCAAGGAAAAGAACATTGCGTTTTTGGGACGGGCAAATTATAATTTCGATGATACTTATTTCTTAACGGTATCTGCCCGATATGAAGGCAATACCAAATTTGGTGCAGATAACAAATGGGGATTGTTCCCGTCTGCTTCAGCCGCATGGCGCATTTCCAATTTACCTGCTTTTCAAAGCATATCGGCCATTAACGATCTTAAACTCCGGTTCTCTTATGGCGTAACGGGGCGTTCCGGCTTCGACAGGTATACCTCTCTTGCCAAATACCAGGGTTATGGCAGGTATCAGAATGATGACGGGCAATGGATACAGGTATATGGACCTGGGAATAACTATAATCCCGATTTGCGCTGGGAAAAGCAAATTGCGTATAACCTGGGTGTTGACTTTGGATTGTTCAATAACCGTTTAAGCGGTAGTATCGATGCATTCCTTCGCAAAGGAAGTGATCTGATAAACGATTACCTGGTGCCTGTTCCTCCCTATTTGCACGATCGCATGTTCGTTAACGTAGGTACGCAAAGCAACAGGGGAATTGAACTTACTTTAAACTGGAACGCTATTCAGGGTAAGGATTTCAGCTATACAACCACTGTTACGGGGTCGTATATTAAATCAAAAATGGATAAATTTTCCAATGATAAATTTAAAGCCGACCGCAGGTTTATGGGCGATTTGCCATCTCCGGGCAACCCCGGTCCTGCTTATCTTTTAAGAGAAGGTACAGAAATTGGCAGCTTTTGGGGGTATAAATACGCTGGAGTGGATGATGAGGGAAAAATATTAATTTGGAAAGATGCTGTGGTAGGAAAAGAAGCGATTGTTGCTTCTTCAGATGCCGATGCGGAAAGAGACAAAACGTTTATCGGGAATGGCATGCCGCGCTATGAACTGGCGTGGGGGAACACGTTCACTTATAAAGCATTTGACCTGGCATTGTTCTTCCGCGGAAGGTTCGACTACGAAATCATCAATTTATACCAGATGTATTTTGGTTTGCAGGCAGAACCTAATGTAAACCTGCTGCAGGATGCCTATACACGGAACGGGCAAATAACCTCCGGAAAAGTGATCACTGATTATTTCCTGGAAAGTGGTGATTATTTTAAATTGGATAATCTTACACTGGGTTGGTCTCCGGCAATTGGAAACTCAAAAGTTAAAAGTCTGCGGATATACGCTACAGTTAGAAACGTATTCACCCTTACAAAATATACAGGTTTAGATCCTACAACAGTATCTGTTACAGGATTAACACCCGGCTTTGGAAGCCTTGATGTATATCCCATTGCCCGCAATTTTAGCCTGGGCGCCCAGATTACGTTTTAAACCATTCTTTACAATTTTAGACCTACTGATATGAACATAATTAAATTAACGCTATACATGTTGCTCCTATTCACGCTGGTGGTGGGGCCGTCATGTACTAAATTAGAAGAGGAAGCTTTTAATGTGCTTCCCGCGGATAGCTATTACCAGGATAAAAACTCCATCATAGCAGCATTGGTACGTCCTTATGAGCATGGCCACTGGTGTGGCTGGGATGGCGACCGGTGGCTGTTGCAGGAGCTTACCGCCGACCAGTTTGTTTGGGCGCAAAAAGGAAAACACGGTTATGACGATGGTCAGTGGGTGCGTTTGCACGGACATGCCTGGAACCCCGATCAGGGACAGATCTATGGCGGATGGGTAGGTCCCTACCAGGGAATAGGACAATGCAATCTAATTATCAGTGATATGTCGAAATTGGATTATCCTGCATTTGGTTTAACGGATGCCGATAAAGCCCAGCATATTGCCGAATTGAGAACATTGCGTGCATGGTTTTATTTGTTTCTCATCGATTTCTTCCGTGAGGTTCCTATCGTAGAAAATGTTGGAGAAGTTAAACCTCAGTCTACGCCACAGGAAGTATTTGCGTACATTGAAAAAGAGTTGAAAGAATCGCTTCCCGGCTTACCTCAAAATGGCCGTGCAGGGCGTTGGGACCAGGGTGGAGCAGCAGCCTTATTGGTGCGCCTGTATCTGAATGCTGAAAAATGGACAGGTACCGCCAAATTCACCGAATGTGCAACCATAGCTCAGGAGATTATTGATGGTAAATACGGCGCCTACGACATTGATACAGATTACCGCGGGCCGTTCAGGTCTGGCGTAAACGGCTACCGCTCACCGGAAAATATTTTTGAATTCCCTCATGCCAAAAATATTTATGAATTTGGCTGGATGTACAATGCCATGATGCATTACCAGGCAAGATATTCCTTAGATAACGACTGGGGCGGCTGGAATGGAATACATCTTATTCCTTCGCGCGACCTGGAAGGAAATTTGTACCCTGAAAAATTAGGCAAGGCCTATGAAAAGTTTGCAAACGATGATAAACGGAAGCAACCTTTCAGAACCACTTCTTCCGATGGAGATTATGAAGGATTTTTCCTGATCGGTCAGCAATATGAATTTGATAAAGCGAAAGGATATGGCTACGATAGTACTAAAATGGTGAATGGTACAGAAGAATACAACGGAAAGCCATTGCATTATGTTGACCAGGTGGGCCGGTTTTCGGAAAAGCCCGGTGGACGTTGGGCTGAAGGCTCGCATGTTACCACCGGTGAAGAAAATACCGGTGTTCGGTTATTGAAATTTCCCTGGCTGCCGATGTCAGAAAATTTGTTTCAGTTTAATTCGGCTCCTGAAATAAGGCTCGCTGAAATTTATTACTCTCTTGCTGAATGTAAATATCGTGCAGGCGATAAAGCCGGAGCTGCCAAATTAATGGACGCGGTGCGCAAAAGGAATTTCCCGGATGACAAATGGGCTGCGCAAAGTTATGAGAACAATCTTTCGGCTTTAACAGATGATGAGTTTGTTGACGACCTGGGTCGTGAATTTATTGGAGAGCGCCATAGAAGAACAGATCTGGTTCGGTGGGATCGCTTTGGTGATGCCTGGTGGGATAAGCCTGAAGATGGCGCAGATAAAACAGTGTTCCCTATTCCTAGTCAGGCTATAAATGCCAACCCGGAATTAAAGTCAAACGGATATTGATGAAATAGTAATTATAGGTTTTGGTTAAAAGAGGTTGTCTGAAAAGGCAGCCTCTTTCTGCTAAAAAGATATAGCTATAAAGGCGGACGAATACGCACTGCATTCCCTGTAGTAAATTTTAGAAACGGTCACGGAGTTCATCTACAGATATTTTTTTCCCATCCATCATCGTTTGATGTAAAGAAATAATAGCCTGCCTGCCCTGCGCGTCAGACGGCATGTTTATAATTGCACTGCCTTTTGAACGCCCGTTAAATTTGTTCCGGATCACCATCGCAGAATCAACTGTACCAAAAGGAGAAAATAGTTTTCTGATATCAGCGTCAATGGTATTGAGGCTGATATTGGATACCTGTATATTCATAAATGGAGATTTAACAGATAAGTTAAGTGCATAAAGCTACACTACCTATTTCATTCTTTCGATTTTCTTTCGTTAACATTCAGTCCGAAAGGATGACAATCTGCTGGTATTAATGAAATATCGCCTGGATTATCTTAAATTATCAGGTTCTGCCGTTGCCAAAAGATTATCTTTGTTATCTCTTTCCGTTTCATCAAAAAATAATTTTTTCCCGCAAGCACTATAATTTTTAATAACAGGTTACTTTATTTAAAAAGAAATTATGACAAAAGATGAAGTTGAAGCGTTTTTAACGCGTATTAAAGCAGAAGAGTTTCCCGTACAAATTGGTTTTAAAGCACGGAAATCTTTTGTTGGATTATTTATTAAAACGGTTGATTATGCCGATCTTAAATCAAAGAATTTCTGGCGTATTGTCGGGGAATCTAAAATTAATGAGTATAAAATATCCGGTAACAGGGATCTTGCAAGGATTTATAATGGTATGGAGTTTACCAGGCTTTCAAAAGTGCAATAAGATCGCTTACGCGTTCTGTTGATTGTTCGGCATAGTACCCTGAATGTGTTTGGCTCTTTCGGCGGTCATTGTTTTCGCTCTTTTTTCCTGGCTAATAAAATAAGAAGGAGAGTATCTTGAAAACAACATGTCTTTTATTTTTGACGACAGGTTCATGTTCTCGAATGCCACAATTTTGCTTAATTGATTTGCCAGGCAAACGGTGAACTCTTTCGCGGGTAAAGACAGCGCTGCTTGATTGACGTTAATGGTATACCTGCTGAAAAAACTAAATTCAGATTCCATAGCATGATTCATCAAATCTCCCCGCTTTAATTTAATATCACAGCCAGATAAGTCTTTATACCGGTCAAGAACCAACTCTTTTAAAATGTTATCCGCGTCAGTTATGCTCATGTGTTGAAGTCGCAAGGTGTTTAATAGTTATGAAGTGTAAAGGATTTAACTCGTGAGGTTTAAAATAAAAAGGACCTGCCAAAGGTCCCTTTTAAATCTTTTTAATAAGAGGAAGATTTGTTCCTGTCTTCTCTTTGCCTGGCTTCGTTTACTTTAATAAACCGCCCGTCAAGGGAAGAGCCATTCAACTCACGGATAGCTTTTTCAGCAGCATTATTTTCAGGCATGTCCACAAAGGCAAAACCCCGGCTCCTGTTGGTAACTTTATCCATGATGATGTTTACGGAACTCACTTCTCCGTATTGTGAAAATTGCTTTACTAAGTCTTCATCCGCTACGGCGAAACTTAGATTTGAAACATAAATGTTCATTTCTTTGAATTATTTTAAGAATAAAAATGATCTGAGAAAAAGCAGAGGTAAAAAAGATGGCTAACCAATAGCAGGAATCATTCACTTACAAAATGCTGATAAACTCAAATTGTTATCGAAACGAATATACGCTTAATTATTGAAGCAGCGGCTTATTTTTTGAAAAGCGCGGATTGGCACTATGCCGCGTATAAAACTTATGAGTTGGTTTCCGCTTCCTTTTCCATCATCAAATAGGCCTTAATAAAGCCGTCTAACTCACCATCCATCACGGGTTGCACATTTCCTACCTCGTAATCTGTGCGGTGATCTTTGATCATTTTGTAAGGATGGAATACATAAGAACGGATCTGGCTGCCCCATTCAATTCTTTTTTTGTTGGCATTTGAAGCATTTTTCAATTCTTCCCGTTTGCGAATTTCTTCTTCATATAAACGGCTCTTCAGCATTTTTAATGCTTTCTCCCTGTTCTCTCCCTGGGTTCGGCTCTGCTGGCACTCTACAATAATACCCGAAGGAATATGTTTTAATCTTACAGCGGTTTCTACTTTGTTTACGTTTTGCCCTCCCTTGCCGCCACTGCGGTAAAACTCCCATTCCAGGTCTGCCGGGCTTACTGCTATATCAATAGAATCATCTACCAGCGGGTATACAAATATGGAAGCAAAAGAAGTGTGTCGCCGGGCATTGCTATCAAATGGTGAAATGCGAACCAGCCGGTGCACTCCGCTTTCTGATTTTAGAAATCCATAGGCAAACGGCCCGTCAAATTGTAAAGTAGCAGATTTTATCCCTGCCCCATCACCTTCCTGCCAGTCTAACTCAGTAACGTTCCAGCCTTGTTTTTCGCCATACATCCTGTACATGCGGGCCAGCATTTCAGCCCAGTCCTGGCTCTCTGTTCCGCCCGCACCGCTGTTTATCTGCAGTACAGCAGGTAACTCGTCTTCCGGCTGGTTGAGCGTACTTTTGAATTCGGCTTCTTCAATACGGGCATGGGCGAATTCGTATGCTGCTTTTACTTCGTCTTCCGATCCTTCTCCTTCTTTCCAAAAGTCGAACAATACAGCAAAATCTTCTACTGCTGTATGCACATCTTCATACAGCTTTACCCAATATTCGTTAAGCTTAATGTCTTTAAGGATTTGTGTAGCCCGTGCATTGTCGTCCCAGAAGCCGGGAGAAAGGGTGAGCTGCTTGTCACTTGCTATTTTATCGCGCCTGTTAGCAACGTCAAAGAAACCTCCCCAACACGCCAACGGCCAGTCTCATATCTTTTATTTGTTCTTGTGTCATAGTCCACAAAAATAAGGGTTATTTGAGATTTGAGATCATTGCTGTCCGGTAAAAATAGAATAATTCTTTTTTCAAACGGCTGGTTGCGGTTTTGCGGTTAAGATTTGGCTGTTTAGTATTTTCCAAGCCCCTATGTTGGAAATAAGGAAGGATTAAAAAGTTC
>Ga0209941_1000328_pt1 | contig 68588 bp, 61 predicted proteins | sample ThiBiot_300_plan_FD_183945 | JGI IMG/M metagenome (GOLD analysis project Ga0209941, IMG submission 183945) | Wastewater bioreactor microbial communities from Cape Town, South Africa - Thiocy_solids_1 (SPAdes) | ecosystem: Engineered > Bioremediation > Thiocyanate > Unclassified | place: South...
AAGCACGCGCTGATCTGTTCGACTACCTGGAGCGGTTCCACAACCCGCGCATGCGTCGTAGAGTTGCCCGGCGTGACCGAGAGTTTTCAGCCTTAATCAAACCGTCCGCGGAAACGGGGTAGAACCCTACTGCATGGGACGCTGGCCGAACACGCCGCAACCATGGCGAGCTTGAACGCGAAGGGCGCAGGGGTCTTTGTCATGGTAGGCGAAGGCGACGGCAAGGGCCGCAAGGCCGCCAACGTGCAACGCGTGCGCGCCTACTTTGTGGACCTGGACGGCGCGCCGGTTGCCCCGGTCCAGTCCGCACCGCTGCCGCCGCATGTCGTGGTTGAATCATCGCCCGGCCGCTGGCATGCGTATTGGTGGATTGACGGCGCGCCGCTGGACACGTTCAAGGGCGTGCAACGGGCGCTGGCCGAACGCTTCGCCGCCGATGCCAAGGTGTGCGACCTGCCGCGCGTCATGCGCCTGCCCGGTTTCCAGCATCGCAAGCGTGCGCCGTACCTCGTCCGCATCGCCGATCTGCACGACGGGCCGCGCTACACTCATGCGCAGTTTGTTGTCGCTTTCGGGCTGGACGCGCCCGCGCCGCCAGTGCCCAAGCCGCGCGCGCTGCCTGACACGATCACCGAAGGCCAGCGCAATGAAACCTTGTTCCTGCTGGCGTGCGGATTGGTCCAGAAAGGCCACGCCGCCGACGCGGTAAACAACCGGCTGCAACGGATCAATGCCGAACGCTGCCGGCCGCCCTTGTGTGCAACCGAAGTGGACACCATCGCCGCGCGCGCGTCGGCCTACGGTTCGCAAGGCTACGCGGCGCTGCCGCATGTGCTGCTGGACTCTCCGCAATGGCAGGCGTTGCCACCACCGGCGCATGACGTGATCCTGACCGCGTTTCGCCGCTTCAACGGCAGCAACAATGGCAACATTGCGCTGGCGTGGTCTGACTTCGAGGGGCGCGCCGGTTTCGCCAAGAAAGACACGTTCTACCGCCATCGGGCGTTGGCAGTGCAAGCGGGCATCCTGCAGCATGTGTGTGAGGGGCGTAACACGCAACACGGCCGCAAGCCGGACCTGTTCGCCATCCCGCCGCAATGGCTGCCGCAGTTTCGCCAGTCCCAAAAAAGTGACCTTGCGCCAGTCCCAAAAAAGTACACCCCTAAGTAAATAACAGGCTTGTAGGCACTGAGGGGTTCAAGGGGCACCGGCCCCAAGAATTGCCGAGGGAACCGACCACATGCAAAAGACCCCGCTACCTGCCGACGTACTGCACGCATTGGCCGCTGCCGACCGCGCGCCCGGATGGAACAACCGCGATGGTTGCATCCGCCGCTTTGACCTGGACGGCTGCGCCTTGTACGTGGTCCCGTTCCGCCGCTGGGCATGGCACACGCGCGAACGGCTGGCCGCACAGTGGCAACACCAGCACAGGGGCAGCGCGGCATGACGCCGACCACGCACGCGCGGCACCACCGCCCGTGAGCAATTCCGGCGGCTGGCGTCCGCATATCGAAAGCGCGTTGTGCCTGGACGTTCGCAAGATGCTGCACGTCCGCGCGCTGCAACCGGGTTGCCAAACTGCCGGCGGCTGGCGCTGGACGCATGACGGCAAGGAAACTGCCCGCATCGGCTACCGGGCCATGCTTGGCGAAGTATCCGGCACCCTGGAACTGGACTACACCGCGACGGTGGGCGGCGAGCGCAGGGCCATCACCTGCGCCCTGACGCTGGAAAGCCTGCCGTGCCAGTACGGCGGCCGGCGCTGGTTTGTGCGTTGCCCGTACACGCATCGGCGGGCCTGGAAGCTGTACAAGTGGGCGGGCGTGGAATGGTTTTGTCACCGCGATGCCGTGAAGCCGCGGCCGACCTATGCCAGCCAACGCCGGAGCGGTTCGGATCGGATCATTGCGCAACGTTGGGCCATCCGCCGCAAGCTGGGTGATGACTTCAGCGATCTATTTGGCGAACCGATAAAGCCCAAATGGGTACGCTGGCGCACCTTCGAGCGCTACGCCGCGCGCGACGCGGAACTGGAAAGCCGGGAATGGGAAGCCTTCGCGTGACTGCTGGGACGCATGGATGTACTCGGCTTGGATTGAAAAGGCGGGTTAGACTTTGCTTTTAGGTTTGTGTGGCCCGCACGCCGAGCCCGCAACCGGGCTGCGGATGAGCGAGCGGCGGGCGGGATAGCTGCGTTGGGGGGCAGGCAAAAGTCTGGGGCGTGTGGCCGCTAGACCGGCTGTCCCCTCACGTACGGATTTTTCTCCACGCTGACAATCAATCAGCAAATGCCTACGCTGACCCGTGCCGGCCGCTGATACGTCGTCACTGCTGCGCCCGGCATCCTGACCCTGCCCATGAGTCAGGCAAGCAGGCCGAGGGCCGTCCGGCGCTAGCTAGCCGACCGCACAAGTCAGGCCGAACCGATGACCGGGCAACGACGCCAGACCCTGGCGCGCAGCCATTGCCCACATCGCGCGCGTGCGCGAGGCGCAAGCACAGTGCGGAGATTGATAGCAAAGCCGCTGAAACCGGGCGGTCACAGTGATGCGCTGGGGGCATATTTGGGGGCATCTTGCAATCTTCAATTATCGAAAGCGTTGCAGCACAATGGTTGTCGACGATTGTTAGATAGACGCCACCCCATTACGCAAGCCCCGACTGGCAGCAGTCGGGGCTTTGCATTTGCGTCGCCATAAGCCGTGTTTGGACCCCGCGCGTCGGCGGGCTCGGCTTAGGCATGTTTGACGGACCCCGAACGCGCGGCGTGGCGAAGGTCATGAGCGTTGGCAGGTGTCTGGCGGGTATGGTGACGTCGGCATCACCGGTGAGGGCGACCCATGAGTGCGCGTCTTTCGGCAACTGATCCGCTGCCCGTGGTACCGCGGGCGCCGTGGTCGGTACTCGCGTTTGCGGATGCCGTGCTGCGCGGTATCGGTCAGGTCATGTTGCAGAACAACCGGTATGCAGGCCTGTTGTTCGTGATTGCGATTGCCAGCAGCTCGCCGCTGTTTGCCCTGGCCGCGGTGCTCGGTACAGCCATCAGCACCGCCACGGCGGTGTGGCTCGCGGTCGACCGCCCGTCGGTGCGTGATGGCCTGTGTGGGTTCAATGGCGCGCTGGTGGCCATTGCGCTGCTCGTGTTCCTGCAGCCGACTGCGCTGACCTGGGCGTGCGTGGTATTCGCTGCGGCTGGCTCCACCGTGGTCACAGCCGCGATGAGCGGGATGCTGAAGACCTGGAACGTGCCGCCGCTGACCGCACCATTCGTGCTGACGTCCTGGTGTTTTTTCCTGGCCACGGCGCGCCTGGGGCGGCTGGAACCCACCGGTTTGTTGCCGGCCGCGATGCTGCCCAGGGCGGCAACGGTGGATGGTGTGGTCACGCTGGTCACCGTGGGCGAGGGCCTGTTCAACGGTGTGGCCCAGGTGTTTTTTCAGCAGAGTGTCATCGCCGGCGTGCTGTTCACGCTGGGGCTGTTCGTCAGTTCATGGCGGGCAGGCGCTTTGGCCTTGGCGGGTTCGGTCGTTGGCTTGCTGGTGGCCTGGTGGTTGGGTGCAGCCGAGACGGCGATCCATGCCGGCGTATTTGGTTTCAACAGTGTGCTGGTCGCCATTGCCCTGGGCAGCGCGTTCCTTGTGCCCGGTTGGGCTGCGATGCTTTATGTGTTGCTGGCGACGGTGGTCACCACGTTGGTGGCGGCTGCGGTGTCTGCAGCGGTGCAGCCTGTCGGTTTGCCGGGGCTGACCTTGCCGTTCGTGCTTGTCACCTGGCTGTTCCTGTGGGCAGCTCCGGCCTTCCGGCGCCTGCGTCTGGCTGGGCCTGACGATCAGGCATGAGCCACTGCGGTGTGGGTGGCACGATCACCGTGCGTGGCAGGCAGGGGCGACCTGTGTGCCACGCTGGTGTCGCGGAAACGGCCACTGGCAGCGGTAGCCGGTGACGTGGGCCGCGCGGGTACGGTTCCGGCTCGGGAATGGTCGGTTCACACCTTGTCCAGGGCGTGGTCGAGGTCGGCGAGCAGGTCGTCGATGTGCTCGATGCCGACGGACAGCCGGATCATGTCTTCGCTGACCCCGGCCTTGGCCAGCTCTCCGGGGTTCAGCTGCCGGTGCGTGGTGGAGGCGGGGTGGGTGGCCAGCGACTTGGTGTCGCCGATATTCACCAGGCGCGAGAACAGCTCCAGCGCATCGAGCAGCCGCGCTCCGGCTGCGCGTGGGGCGTCGCCGGCGGCGGGCTTGACCCCGAACGACATGATGCCGGAGGCCTTGCCACCCAGGTACTTCCGCACGAGCGCGTGATCCGGATGGTCGGGCAGGCCGGCGTACTTCACCCAGGCCACCTTCGGGTGCTGCTGCAGGTGCCGGGCAATGGCCAGGGTGTTGTCGCAGGTGCGGTCCATGCGCAGGCCCAGGGTGTTGATGCCCTGCAGGATCAGGAACGCATTCATTGGCGAGATCGCCGCGCCGGTGTTGCGCAACGGCACGACGCGGGCCCGGCCGATATAGGCGGCCGGCCCCAGCGCCTCGGTGTAGACCACGCCGTGATAGGAGGGATCCGGCTCGTTGAGCCGGCGGAAGCGCGACTTGTGTTCGGCCCAGGGGAACTTGCCGCTGTCGATGATGGCGCCACCGAGGCTGTTGCCGTGGCCGGCGATGTACTTGGTCAGTGCGTGCACCACGATGTCGGCGCCGTGCTCGATGGGCCGGAACAGGTAGGGGCTGGGCACGGTGTTGTCGACGATCAGCGGCACGCCGTGCGCATGGGCGACCTTGGCCAGGGCGGCGACGTCGGTGACGTTGCCGAGCGGGTTGCCGATCGATTCGCAGAAGACGGCCTTGGTGCGCTCGTCGATCAGCGCGGCAAACGATTCCGGCTGGCGCGCGTCGGCAAAGCGCGTCTCTATGCCCTGCTGCGGGAAAGTATGGGCAAACAGGTTGTAGGTGCCGCCGTACAGTGTCGACGCCGAAACGATGTTGTCGCCGGCCTCGGTGATGGTCTGGATGGCATAGGTTACGGCGGCCATGCCGGAAGCCAGTGCGAGGGCGCCGATGCCGCCCTCCAGCGCCGCCACGCGCTGCTCCAGAACGTCCTCGGTGGGATTCATGATGCGCGTGTAGATGTTGCCCGGGACCTTGAGGTCGAACAGGTCGGCACCGTGCTGCGCGCTGTCGAACGTGTACGCCACGGTCTGGTAGATCGGTACCGCGGAGGCGCGGGTCGTGGGCTCAGGCGAGTAGCCGGCGTGTACGGCGAGCGTTTCGAATTTCATGCGGATTCCAGTGGCTGAGGTATTGGGGCGCTAAACGTATAGACGTCTGTATACATTTATAGCCTATAATGTGCCGCGATGGGAGTCGGCGACCACCGGATTGGGCTGGGCATGGGGCTGGTTTGGGGTGGTCCAGGTTCCGCGGCCCGGTCATGTGTCCGGCTGGCGCACGGCGTGCGCGGTACTTGACCTTGGTCAAGAATGCCGGTGAAGGGTTCTGGGGATGATGGCCCGGTTGCGGCGACAGACTGGCCGCTATGGGCCCGTCGGTGGCGCCTGGGCAAGCGGGCCGTGTCGTGCCAGCGCCTCGGGGAATCGATTTGCCGCTTGCGGATGAATGGTCATGAAGGTCAACGTCGATTTGGCTACACCAAGGTGGCGCGATGAGCTGGAGCACGAGTACGCCGCATTGGCGGCGCGTCTCGAGCCGCTGGTCCCGTGTCTGGAAATCCCATTGCACCTGCCGTGGATCGACGCCATCAACCGGCTGAAACGCGAGCGTGGCGCGGTCATCATGGCACACAGCTACCAGTCGCCGGAGATTTTCCACGGCGTGGCCGACATTACCGGCGATTCGCTGGGCCTGGCCCGGGCGGCGGCGGAATGCGATGCCGAGCTGATTGTCGTGTGCGGCGTGCACTTCATGGCCGAGAGCGCGAAGATCCTCGCGCCAGAAAAGACCGTGCTGATACCGGATCTCGAGGCCGGTTGTTCGTTGGCATCGTCGATCACGGCGGAGGATGTACGTGCGCTGCGCGCGCGACATCCTGGGCTGCCGGTGGTGAGTTACGCGAATACCTCTGCCGCAGTCAAGGCCGAATCCGACGCCATCTGCACCTCGGCCAACGCCGTGCAGGTGGTGGAGTCCATGGGGGTGGAGCAGGTCATCTTCCTGCCCGACGAATTCCTCGGCCGGCACGTCGCCAGCCAGACCACCGTGAAGCTGGTGCTGTGGCATGGGCGCTGCGAAGTGCACGAGAAATTTACCGCACAGCAGGCACGACACGCCCGCGAACAGTTTGACGCCGCACTCGTGGCGCATCCCGAGTGCGCGCCTGAAGTGCTGGCCGAGGCTGATTTTGTGGGCTCGACCACCGCCATGGGCGCCTGGTTGAAACGCGAGCAGCCGGCTCGGGTGGCGCTGATCACGGAATGCTCGATGGCCGACAACCTGCGGGCCGAGTTCCCGTCCACGCAGTTCATCAAGCCGTGCAACCTGTGTCCGCACATGCAGCGGATCACGCTGCAGAACGTACATGCGGCGTTGCGCGACCTCAAGCATGCGATCGAGATTCCGGCCGGGGTGCTGCGCGGGGCGCGCCGGGCTCTGGAACGCATGTTGCAGGTCGGACGGAGCGAACCGGGCTGATCCAACGCCCCGACTGGCCAGCACGCGGGGCAGCCCGCGGCTGCGGATGGTCAGCCTTCGCGGTTGTGCGCGCGCATCGTGCGCTGTTTCTCGATCTGCCAGTCGCGCTGCTTCATGCTGTCGCGCTTGTCGTGTTCCTGCTTGCCGCGGGCGAGGCCAATTTCCACCTTCACGCGGTTGCCTTTCCAGTACATGGCGGTCGGCACCAGCGTGTAGCCCTTGCGTTCGACGGCGCCGAGCAGGCGGTCGATCTCGGCGCGGTGCAGCAGCAATTTGCGCGTGCGCCGATCCTCGGCCACGACATGGGTGGAGGCACTGGCGAGCGGCGGAATCGACGTGCCGATCAGGAACACCTCGCCGTTCTTGGCCAGTGCGTAGCTGTCGCCGAAGTTGATGCGCCCGCTGCGCAGCGCCTTCAGCTCCCAGCCCTGCAGGGCAATGCCGGCTTCGTAGCGCTCGTCAATGTGGTAGTCGAAGCGGGCGCGCTTGTTCAAGGCTATGGTTCCCGTGCCTTTGGCCCCCTTGTCCTTGTTCTTGTTCATGTCCGCTAAACTCGAAGATGGTCGATGGCCTGGCGATGCCAACGGTGCGTCGTGCCGCGACCCCGGCACTGCATATCAACCCTGGGTGGTAGGAAACCTTAGTCGTGATCGAAATCCGCCGCAGTGCCTTGGTGCGTTGGTCGCCCGCGCAGATGTTTGCCCTGGTGAATGACGTTGCAGCATACCCAAAGCACTTCTCCTGGTGCACGGCGGCGACGGTCATATCCCAGGACGACAACGTGCTGGTGGCGCGTCTGGACCTGCGGTTTGCAGGCTTGCGGCACAGCTTCACCACGCGCAACACCATGGATCCGCCGCACCACCTTCAGGTGTCGCTGGTGGAGGGGCCGTTCCACAGCCTGGAGGGGCGGTGGGACTTCATCGCCCTGGGTGACGACGGTTGCAAGGTGGCGCTGGCGCTGGACTTCGACTACGCCGGACGCTTTGGCGGCGGTGCCTTGAAGCTCGGCTTCCAGGGTCTGGCCAACCGCATGGTGGACGACTTTTGCCGGGAGGCCGCGCGCATCCATGCCTGAGGCTGGGATCGTGGTGGAAGTGGTCTATGCAGGTGAGTTGCACATCAGTCGCCTGCTGCACTTGCCTGCCGGCAGCACGGCGTTGCAGGCGGTGGAGGCCTCGGGCTTGCCGGAGCTGGTGCCGGCCGGCACCTTCGATCCGCAGCGCCTGGGCATCTTTGCCCGCCGGGTGCCGCCCGGACAGATCCTGCATTCAGGCGATCGGGTGGAAATCTACCGCCCCTTGCTGCTCGACCCGATGATGGCGCGCCGCCAGCGCGCCCGCGGCGGCTGATCGGCCGTCGCCGCGCTCAACCGCCGCCGTCGCCGTTTCCAGAATTGCCACCCACGCCGCCGCCGTCCTGCTTGTCGTCGGGTTTTGCGCTCTTGTCGCTGCGTCCTTCGTCTGCCGGCGTGCTGGCCTTGTACTTCCTGCTTTCCTTGATCAGCTGCTCCGCGTCCTGGGCAAAGAAGTCGCCCTCGGTGCTCACCAGGGTGTCGTTGTTGAAGGTCAGGGTGAAGGTGTGCACCGCCATCGGGCCGCCGCGCCGCGATTGGGTGGACACGTAATCCCAGCGGTTCTGCTCGAATGGCGAGGTGACCGATGGCGTGCCCATCAGCAACAGAACCTGGTGCTTGGTCATGCCCGGTTTGAGCTCGCTGACCATGGCCTTGTCCAACAGATTGCCTTGTTGCACGTCGGGCGTGTAGACCAGGTGGCAGCCCGCCAGGGTCAGTGCCAGTGTGGGGAAAATCAACAGGTTGGCCAGCTTTGCCATGCCTTGGGGTCCGGATCGCTGAAGGCTTGAATGATACACTAGGGCTTCGATCACGCTGCCCAGATGGTGTCGTCATGGAACAGGGAAGCAAAGAACTGCGGCGTGCGGGGTTGAAAGTGACGCATCCGCGCATGCGCATACTGCAGATCTTCGAGGATTCTGGCACCCAGCATGTCACCGCTGAGGATGTCTACAAGAGCCTCCTTGCCCACCAGGAAGAGATCGGCCTGGCCACGGTCTACCGCGTACTGACCCAGTTCGAGGCTGCCGGCATTATCGTCAAGCACAATTTCGAGGGTGGCCAGGCGGTTTATGAGCTTGATCGCGGCAAACACCACGACCACATGATCGACTTGGACACCGGCAAGGTCATCGAGTTCGTCAGCGACGAGATCGAACGCCTGCAAGATGAAATCGCCGCCAGGCACGGCTACGTGATCGAGGCGCACAGCCTGGTGCTCTACGTCCGGCCCAAGCCGAAGGTGCGGAAATCCTGAGCCGTGAGGGAGGGCAAGGCTGAGCCTGGCGCGGGAATTCCGGACTGAAAGCTGTCGCCTGCCCACAAGGGATTTCCTGTGGCAGCGACTGACCTCCTGCTTCCGCACTCCCGTTGACTGCCCTCCGGTTGCGGTGTTCAGTCAGCCTGGGCGCTGGCCAGCATCTGCCGGGCGTGGGCGCGGGTTTCCGGCGTGATATCGATGCCGCCCAGCATGCGTGCCAGTTCCTCGCCGCGCGCCTTGTTGCCCAGGGTTTCGATGCGGGTGTGCGTGGTGGTGCCGTCGCTCTGCTTGATCACGCTCAGGTGCTGGTGACCTTGCGCTGCGACTTGCGGCAGGTGGGTCACGCACAGCACCTGGCAGCGCTTGCCCAGCGCCCGCAGTTTCTGTCCGACGACTTCGGCAACGGCACCGCCGATGCCGCTGTCGACCTCGTCGAAGACCATGCTGCCGGTGGTGTCCTTGCCCAGGGTGGCGACCTCGATGGCCAGGCTGATGCGCGCCAGTTCGCCTCCCGAGGCCACCTTGCGCAGAGGCCGCGGCGGCTGGCCGGGGTTGGTGGTGATCAGCAGCTCGCAGCGTTCTGCACCTTGCGCATCGGGCTCCTCTGTGCCGACGGCCTGCAGCTCCACCACGATGCGGCCGCCGGCCATGCCCAGCTCAGCCAGCAGGGTATTGACGGCCGTCTCCATCCGCCTGGCGGCGGCGATGCGGGCAGCACTCAGCAGCTTGCTGGCAGTGGCGTGCTCGGCGCGCAATGTTCCGCGCCGGGAGGCCAGGGATTCCAGTTCGCTGCCCGCTTGTTCGAGGGCGGCCAGCTCGCTGCACAACGCGTCGCGCCGCACAGGGAGTTCGTCCTCAGCCACCCGGTGGCGGCGCGCCAGGTCATGCAAGTGGGTCAGGTGGTCGTCCACCTGCTGGTAGCGCTGCGGGTCGAGATCGACGTCCTGCGCATAGCGCTCAAGCTGGTCGCTGGCTTCATCGATCTGGATGGCGGCGCTCTGCAGCAACTCTGTGGCTGGTTGCAGCTGGCGATCGAGCTGGGCCAGCCTGGACAGCTCTTCGTGTGCCCGGTGCAGCGTGCGCTGTACGGCAAATTCGCTGTCGCCATCGAGCTGCTCGCCGATCCCGGCTACGCCGGTGGCCAGCCGCTCGGCATTGGCCAGCCGGGTATGGCTGGCTTCCAGCGCCGCCAGCTCCTCGCTTGGCAGCGCCCATTGCTGCAACTCGTCGATTTCATGCCGCAGCAGCTCGATGCGCTGGGCGCGGTCGGCGCCGCCGCCCAGCCCGCGCATGCGTGAGCCCGCCTCGCGCCATTGCCTGGCTGTGGCCTGCACGCGCTCAAGCAGGTCCGCGTGGCCGCCGTAGGCATCCAGCAGATCGAGCTGGTGGGCGCGCGCCAAGAGCGCCTGATGCTCATGCTGGCCGTGGATGCTGACCAGCAAGGTTGCCAGCTCACCGAGCTGCCTGGCGTTGGCGGGCCGGCCGTTGATCCATGCCTTGGAACTCCCCTCCGTGCGAATGACCCGGCGCAGCTGGCAGGCATCGCCTTCGTCGAGTTCCTCGGCTTGCAGCCAGGCACGTGCTGCCGGCAGCCCCGTCACGTCGAACTCCGCTGCAAGCTCGGCCCGGCTGCTGCCGGCCCGCACCATACCAGCGTCGGCGCGGGCGCCGCCGAGCAGGAGCAGCGCGTCCACCAGCAGGGATTTGCCCGCTCCGGTCTCGCCGCTGATCACGGTCAGGCCTGGCCCGAAGGTGACTTCCGCGGCCTCGACGACGGCAAAATGACGGACATCAAGCGAGGTGAGCATGGCTTGCTGGGGCAGGGAATGGCGGGATTGTAACGGTTGCGGCCGGCCGCTACGGTACCGCCAGGAGCCTGGGTCGTAGAAGCGTTCGCAGCCTGGATGGCTTCTACGGCCCAGGCTCCCAGGGCGCCGGCTTGCAAGGGATGCCGGTGGCCCCTATTTATATGGGGTACGCAGTATGGCCACGGTTGGACGCACAGGCACATGACTACTTCCAATGGCCCGGACCTGGATGCACGCTCGCGGCGTTTGCTGCGCGCCATGATTTCGCAGTACCTGGTGGAAGGCGAGCCGGTCGGCTCGCGTACCTTGTCGCGCTCGTCCGGGCTGGACATCAGTCCGGCTACGGTGCGCAACATCATGTCCGACCTGGAGGATGCCGGCCTGGTGTCCTCGCCACACACTTCGGCAGGCCGGGTGCCGACCCCGCGTGGGCTGCGCCTGTTTGTGGACAGTCTGATCGAGCTGCAGCCCTTGTCGCGGCATGAGCTGGTCCGGCTCAAGCAGGGCTTGGCGCAGGAAGCCTCGACCACCGTGGGTCTTCTTGGCGACGTGTCGACGTTGCTGTCGGCCATGACGCGATTTGCCGGCGTGGTCACGGTCCCGCACCGGGTCGACCTGCCATTGCGGCACATCGATTTCGTGCCCTTGCCGGAATCGCGGGTACTGGTGATCCTGGTGTTGGCGGACCACCAGGTGCAGAACCGCGTCGTGCAGTTGAGCAAGCCGGTGCGGGACCGTGACCTGGTGCGGGCGGCGAATTACCTCAACGAGAACTTTGCCGGCCTGCGCATGGACGACATCCGGGGTCGCCTGCTGGCGGAGATGCGCGAGGCCGGCGGCGAGCTGAACCGCTTGCTTTCGAGCACCGTGGAGCTGGCCGTCGAGTCGTTTGCGGTGCCCGCCGGCCACGATGACGTGCTGGTGAGCGGGCAGACCAATCTGATGGCTTGCGCCGAGCTGGCTGACATCCGCCACCTGCGTGAGCTGTTCGATACCTTCCAGCGCAAGAGCGAGCTCCTGCAACTGATGGAGGTGTGCGCCCGGGCGCCCGGCGTACGCTTGTTCATTGGCGAGGAGTCGGGGTTTGCGGCGCTCGATGGCTGCAGCGTGGTAACCGCCAGTTATGGCGCCAATGGCCAGGTGCTGGGTGCGCTGGGCGTGATCGGCCCGACGCGCATGGCCTACGAGCGCGTGATCCCGGTGGTGCAAGCCACGGCGGGATTGCTCAGCGACGCCTTGAATCGCGTGGCCGCGACCTCATAAACGGCCTCATCTGACGCCGTTTTCGCCAAGCCCCGGTGCAGCGGTCCTCCTCCACCCGAATCCCATGGAGCGTGTTCATGCATGACAGCGATCCCCACCTGCCCGGCGAAACCCCAGTGGAGGGCGACGCGTCGACCCCGGCCGTGGCCGAAGTCGAAGCCTTGCGCAAGGAGCTGGCCGGGGCCCGGGCCAAGGTGACGGAGTCCCACGACACACTGTTGCGCGAGCGCGCCGAGCTTGAAAACCAGCGGCGGCGCCAGCAACGTGACATGGAACAGGCGCGTCGCTTTGCCAACGAGAAGCTGTTGAGCGAGCTGCTGCCGGTGTACGACGGGTTGGAGCGTGGCCTGGCGATCGAGACCGATGACGTGGCAGGCATGCGCGAGGGTATCGGCCTGACCCTGAAGGAGCTGCTGCGCATCGCCGGCAACAATGGCTTGGTGCAGATCGATCCTCTGGGCGAAGCCCTCAACCCGGAGCTGCATCATGCGGTGAGCGTGGTCGACGCCCCCGGCCGCAAGCCGGACACTGTCGTGAACGTGCTGCAGAAGGGTTATGTGTTGAACGACCGCCTGTTGCGTCCCGCGCTGGTGGTCGTGGCGTCTGGCAACTGATCGCGCGCGGCAGCGCGTAGCGGCCAAGGGCTGCAGACAACCGGGATGGCCGGCATTGAATCGCCCGGACCCAACCCCATCTCAAAAATCAATCGCGGCCCGCAGGGCTGCCGCACTACGGAGCAATCACATGGGCAAGATCATCGGCATTGACCTGGGCACCACCAATTCCTGCGTCGCGATCATGGATGGCAGCAGTGCCAAGGTCATCGAAAACTCGGAAGGCGACCGCACCACACCGTCCATCGTGGCCTTCACCAAGGACGGCGAGGTTTTGGTCGGGGCCTCGGCGAAGCGGCAGGGCGTCACCAACGCGAAGAACACCTTTTATGCAGTGAAACGCCTGATCGGGCGCAAGTTCGCCGATGCCGAGGTGCAGAAGGACCTGAACGTGGTGTCGTACGGCATCGTCAAGCACGACAACGGCGACGCCTGGGTGGAAACCTCCGACGGCAAGGAAATGGCGCCGCAGGAGATTTCCGCGAAAGTGCTGATGAAGATGAAGAAGACCGCCGAGGACTATCTTGGCGAAAGCATCACCGAGGCGGTCATCACCGTGCCGGCCTACTTCAACGACAGCCAGCGCCAGGCCACCAAGGACGCGGGCCGGATCGCCGGCCTGGACGTCAAGCGCATCATCAACGAGCCGACTGCCGCGGCCCTGGCCTACGGCATGGACAAGAAGGGTGGCGACCGCAAGATCGCGGTGTACGACCTGGGCGGCGGCACGTTCGACGTTTCGATCATCGAGATTGCCGAGGTCGACGGCGAGAAGCAGTTCGAGGTGCTGGCGACCAACGGTGACACCTTCCTCGGCGGCGAGGATTTCGACCGCCGCGTCATCGACTACCTGGTCGAGGAGTTCCAGAAGGACCAGGGCATCGACCTGCGCAAGGATCCGCTGGCCCTGCAGCGCCTGAAGGATGCCGCCGAGCGCGCCAAGATCGAGCTGTCCAGCAGCCACCAGACCGAGGTCAACCTGCCGTACGTGACGGCCGACGCCTCGGGTCCGAAGCACCTCAACATCAAGCTGACCCGGGCCAAGCTCGAGGCGCTGGTGGAGGACCTGGTCAAGCGCACGGTCGAACCGTGCCGGGTGGCGCTGAACGACGCCGGCCTGCGCGTATCGGACATACAGGAGGTCATCCTCGTGGGCGGCCAGACGCGCATGCCCAAGGTGCAGGAGGCGGTCAAGGAGTTCTTCGGCAAGGAGCCGCGCAAGGACGTCAACCCGGATGAGGCCGTCGCCGTCGGCGCGGCAATCCAGGGCGGCGTGCTGGGCGGCACGGTCAAGGACGTGTTGCTGCTCGATGTCACCCCGCTGTCGCTCGGTATCGAAACCATGGGCGGCGTGATGACCAAGCTGATCGAGAAGAACACGACGGTGCCGACCAAGGCCTCACAGACCTTCTCCACCGCCGACGACAACCAGACCGCGGTGACCGTGCACGTGCTGCAAGGCGAGCGCGAGCGTGCGAGCGCGAACAAGTCGCTGGGCAAGTTCGACCTGCAGGGCATCGACCCGGCGCCGCGCGGCATGCCGCAGATTGACGTCACCTTCGACATCGACGCGAACGGCATCCTGCACGTGTCGGCCAAGGACAAGAAGACCGGCAAGGAGCAGAAGATCGAGATCAAGGCCGGGTCCGGCCTGTCGGACGAGGAGATCCAGCGCATGGTCTCCGATGCCGAGGCGAACAAGGAAGACGACAGGAAGTTCCGTGAACTGGTGGCCACGCGCAACAAGGCCGACCAGCTGGTGCACGCCACGCGGACCGCACTGAAGGAGCATGGCGGCAAGGTGCCGCCGGATCAGCTCAGCACCATCGAGGGCGCGCTGGCGGATCTGGAGAAGCTCAAGGATGGCGACGACAAGGCGGCCATCGAGTCGAAGGTGGCCAAGCTCGAGGAGGTCAGCCAGGCGTTGTTTGCCGCCGCCCAGGGTGGTGCCGGCGCCGAAGCCGGTGCCGGCCCGCAGGCTGGCCCGAACGACGGTGCCGCCGATGACGTGGTCGACGCCGAGTTCACCGAGGTCAAGGACGACAAGAAGTAGGCGACGGCTGGTGGCGTCGGTGGTGGACAGAGCAGCCCGTGACTGGAAGTTTCCGGCGCGGGCTGCGCGGTCGTGGTGGCATGGCAGGGCGCGGTTCGGCGCAGGGGTGTATGCGATGGCGTGGTTGGGGTCATGAGCGAGCGTGACTATTACGAGGTGCTGGGTGTCCGCCGCGATGCCAGTGCGGCCGAGCTGAAGACGGCATTCCGCCGCCTGGCGATGAAGTGCCACCCTGACCGCAATCCCGACGATCCCACGGCGCAGGACAGGTTCAAGGAGGCCAAGCAGGCCTACGAGATTCTTGGCGACGAGCGCAAGCGCGCGATGTACGACCAGTACGGGCATGCCGCGTTCGAGAACGGCGGCGGTCGCGGTGGCGCCGGCTTTGCCGACATGGGCGACGTGTTCGGCGACATCTTCGGTGACATCTTCGGGCACCACGGCGGCCGTGGACGTCAGGCGCGCGGTGCCGATCTGCGCTACATCATGGAGCTGGACCTCGAGGAAGCCGTGTTCGGGGTCGGCCGGCAGATCAAGATTCCCACCATGGTCAGCTGCCAGCATTGCCGCGGCAGCGGGTCGGAAGACGGCAAGGTGGCCACCTGCGGCACCTGCCGCGGCCATGGCCGGGTGCGCATGCAGAATGGCATCTTCTCCATCCAGCAGACCTGTCCCACCTGCGGCGGCACCGGCCAGACCATCGAGAAGCCGTGCCGGCATTGCCGGGGCGAGGGACGTGTCGAGGAAACTCGCACCCTGGAAGTGCGCATTCCCGCCGGTGTCGACAACGGCGACCGCATCCGCCTCAGCGGCCAGGGCGAGGCTGGGCCTGCCGGTGCCCCGCCCGGCGACCTGTACGTGGAGGTGCGGGTGCGCGAGCACGCCATCTTCACGCGCGACGGCAACGATTTGTACTGCGAGGTGCCGATCCGCTTCTCCCAGGCCGCGCTGGGCGTCACCCTGGCGGTGCCCACGCTGGACGGCGAGGTACCGATCAACATCCCGCCGGAAACCCAGACCGGCACCCAGTTCCGCCTGCGTGGGCGGGGCGTCGAGTCGGCCCACAACAAGCGGCACGGCGATCTCATCTGCCGCGTGGTGGTGGAGACGCCGGTGCGCCTGACCCGGCAGCAACGCGAGCTGTTGGCCACACTCGAAGCCACGTTCGAGGACGACACGGCTTGCACGCACACGCCGCGGGCCAAGGGCTGGCTGGATGGCGTACGCCGGTTCTGGTCGCGGGTCACGGCGTGAGTGCCGCCTGCCGCGCGCTTGCGCATGGGCCGTGCCTGGACAGTGCTGATCATGGTTGAGCAGCCGATTCGCGTCGCCGTCAACGGCGCAACCGGGCGCATGGGCAAGGCCCTGTGCCGTCTGCTGGCCGACGACCCCCGCTTTGTCCTGCTGCGCGCCGTGGTATCGCCGCAGTCCGCCAGCAAGGCGATGCCGGTACCGGCCGGTGCCGGGCAGGCGTTGTGCTACGCAAGCGGCTGGGACGATGCACCGGCGCTGGACGTGGTCATCGATTTCAGCTCGCCGGCCGGGCTCGGCGCGGCGCTCGCGCATTGCCTGCAGGCGCGCGTTGCCCTGGTGGCAGGCAGCACCGGCTACGACGCGACGATGGATGAGCGCCTGCGCACGGCGGCCGGACGGGTTGCGCTGTTGCGCGCTGCGAACTTCAGTCTCGGCGTCGCAGTCATGCGGCGCCTGCTGCGGGAGGCGGCCGCTGCCTTGCCGGACTGGGATGTGGAGATTGTCGAGGCTCATCACCGCGGCAAGCGCGACGCGCCCTCCGGCACGGCCCTGGACCTGGGCGCAGCCGTGCGCGAGGGTCGTGGGGTTGGCCCCGATACGGCCGCCTATGTATTCGACCGTACCCTGCTCGGCGCCGAGCGGACGCATGGCACGATCGGGATGTCCTCGATCCGCGGCGGTGACCTGGCCGGCGAGCACACGGCCATGCTCATGGCGGCAGGGGAACGCCTCGAGCTCATCCATCGTACGACCGACCGTGCGATCTTTGCGCGTGGAGCCTTGCATGCGGCGTACTGGTTGAGCACACAGCCGCCTGGCCTGTGGAACCTCGAGGACGTGCTGGCCAGGCCGCGCGCGGAGGGGGGATGACCGTCGACGACAAGCTGGTGCACAGCCGCGGCGCGCGCCCTGCCGGGGCCGCACCGATCGATGTGATCTCGGTGCAGTCGCAGGTGGTGTACGGCCATGCGGGCAACAGCGCTGCGGCCGAGCCCTTGCGCCAGCTCGGCTTGCGTGTGGCCGAAGTGCCGACCACCTTGCTCAGCAATGCCCCGGTGTACCCAACGACACGGGGCCGGGTGCTGCCAGCCGACTGGGTGGCCGACCTGTTGCGCGGGGTCGATGAGCGCGGCCTGCCCGCGCGGGCTGGCATGCTGCTGTCCGGCTATCTCGGCACCGCCGCCATTGGCACGGTACTGGCCGAGTGGATCGACGAGGCGCTGCCTCGGCACCCGCACTTGCGGTATTGCCTCGATCCGGTGCTGGGCGACATGCACATCGGCCTGTATGTCGAAGCGGGACTCGTCGATATCGTCCGCGAACGCCTGCTGCCGCATGCCTGGTTGCTCACGCTCAATGCCTTCGAGCTCGGCCAACTGTGCGGGCGGAACTGCGCGACGGAAACCGCCTGCCTGGAGGCGGCGCGGGAACTGCAGCGTGGCGGGGTGGCATCCGTGGTCGTCCATGGCATCGGTCTTGCCGGCGGCAGCCTGGGCATGTTGGCCCTGGGCGCCGGCGACGCCTATCGCCTGTCCACGCCAAAGTTACCGATCGATGTCACCGGCACCGGCGACGTGTTTGCCGCAGTGCTGGCTGCCTTCCTGCTGCGTGGCGAGCCGCTGCCGTTGGCGTTGGAACGGGCCACGACCGGCGTGCACGCCGCCCTGGAGCAGACCCTGCTGCACCAGGTGGAGGAGCTCGATGTGCGTCTGGCCGCCCCGGCTGCCGAGGACGACAGCAACAGGCGCTTTGTCGCCACCAGAGTCGGTTGAACGAGCAGCCGGCCACGCCGGCCGTTATTTGGAGTGCGAGGCGTTGCGGTCGCGGCCGGCGCCAAGCTGTCGATCCAGGGCGCCGAAGAGCTTCTTGAAGCCCCGGGAAAACCGCCCGCGCCGCGTCTTGCGCAGCTTGTCCTGCTCGCTCACCAGCCAGGCGACCTGGATGACGCGGCGCTCGCCGGCGTACGGCAGGTGGCCGTGGAAGGAATTGTCGCAACGCTTGAATGCAGCGATCTCGCCGTACAACGGCACCAGCTCGGGGGCGACCAGGCTGTCGATGTCGTCGATCTTGCCGAGGAAGCGCAGGCAGCCATTGCTGGTGTCGGGCCATTGCGAGTTCAGGTAGATCAGCGCCGTGGCGACCTTGGACCGGCTGTCGGTGTGGATCGTGCCGTGGCGCTTGTTGAGCAGGCGGCACAGGGTGACCAACGTTGGATAGCCGTCCAGATGTTCGATGTCCAGGTGCTTGCCGAGGACCTGGGCAAACTCCGGCGAGGTCACGTTGTCGATCAGCTGGTTGATCGAGGGGCCGCAATCGGCCGGATCGTAGGGAAAGAAGCCGGCGCTCCCGTAGCGCGGAAAATCGCGGTCAAGATCGGCAGAGGCTTCACGGGGCAATTGGCCATGCGCCACCAGGAATGGGAAGGGTTCCTTCTGGATCGTCGTGTCCGCGCGTTCGAGACGTGCGGGATCAAGCAGGACGGTACTGTGCATGGATGTTCAGGCAGTGGTGGGCAAGCGCAAGTTTAGCCTGCAAGTCATGTACCGAGACCGGCGGCGTCAGCCCTGATTCACTTCGTGTACGGTGGACATGCAGGCCGGCCGCGCTTATTATTGGCAGCCGCCCTGCTGGTTTTTCTGAGCCGCACAAGCCGGTCATACCACGGCTTGCGGACTTTGCTGTATCCAAAAAAGGCGGTATCCCGTATGCCTATTCCTGCATTGCTCGCCCTCGCAGACGGCAGCGTGTTCCGCGGCCATGCCGTGGGCGCGATCGGCCAGACAGTCGGCGAGGTCGTATTCAACACGGCCATGACCGGTTACCAGGAAATCCTGACCGATCCGTCCTACGCCCGGCAAATCGTCACCTTGACCTACCCGCATATCGGCAACACCGGGATCAACACCCAGGATGGCGAATCGGCGCAGGTGCAGGCCGCCGGACTGGTGGTACGCGACGTGCCACGCGTCGCCAGCAACTGGCGCAGCAGCGAGAGCCTGACCGACTACCTGCGGCGTTGCGGGACCGTGGCCATTGCCGGCATCGATACGCGCCGGCTGACCCGCATCCTGCGCGCCAAGGGCGCGCTGGCCGGATGCATCGTGGTTGGCGCGGAGGTATCCGTCGAGGAGGCGCTGGCGGCCGCTCGTGCCTTTCCGGGACTGGACGGCATGGACCTGGCCAGGGAAGTCAGCACTCGCGAGCCATACGCGTGGAACGAAGGCTGCTACGACCTCGACCGCGCCGCCTTCGACAGCACGCAACCCCGCCACCGCGTGGTCGCCTATGACTTCGGCACCAAGTTCAACATCCTGCGCCTGCTGGCCCAGCGCGGCTGCGCCATCACCGTGGTGCCGGCGCAAACCAGCGCCGCGGAGGTCCTGGCCATGCAGCCCGATGGCGTGGTGCTGTCCAACGGACCGGGCGATCCGGCAGCATGCACCTACGCCATCGACGCCACGCGCGAACTGCTGGAGGCGAGGATCCCGCTGTTTGGCGTCTGCCTGGGCCATCAGCTGATGGCGCTGGCGCTCGGAGCGCGCACGGTAAAGATGAAGTTTGGCCACCACGGCGCGAACCACCCGGTGAAGGATCTGGACGACGGGCGCGTCCTGATCACCTCGCAGAACCACGGCTTCGCTGTCGACCCGTCGACCCTGCCCGGAAACGCGCGGGTGACCCACAACTCGCTGTTCGACGGCTCACTGCAGGGCTTCGCGCTCACCGATCGGCCGGCGTTCTGCTTCCAGGGCCACCCGGAGGCCAGTCCGGGACCGCATGACATCGACTACCTGTTCGATCGTTTCGTGAAGTTGCTGCAGGAGGCGGGCACCCATGCCTAAGCGCACCGATATCAAGAGCGTCCTCATCATCGGTGCCGGCCCGATCGTGATCGGGCAAGCCTGTGAGTTTGACTACTCCGGTGCCCAGGCCTGCAAGGCGCTGATGGAGGAGGGCTACCGGGTCATCCTGGTCAATTCCAACCCGGCCACGATCATGACCGACCCCGATACCGCCGACGCGGTGTATGTGGAGCCGATCAACTGGCAGACCGTTGCCCGCATCATCGCCAAGGAACGGCCCGACGCGGTGCTGCCGACCATGGGTGGCCAGACCGGCCTGAACTGCGCGTTGGACCTGGCCGACCACGGCGTGCTGGAGCAATACGGTGTCGAGCTGATCGGTGCGCGGCGCGACTCGATCCGCATGGCCGAGGACCGCGAGTTGTTCCGCAATGCGATGGACGAGATCGGCCTCGATTCACCGCGCTCGGCGATCGCGCGCTCGCTGGAGGAGGCACGCGCGGGACAGGTCGCGCTGGGCTATCCGTGCATCGTGCGACCCTCGTTCACGCTCGGTGGCACAGGCGGCGGCATCGCCTACAACGTCGAGGAGTTTGAGGCGATCGTCACCCGTGGACTGGAGATGTCGCCGGTACACGAGGTGCTGATCGACGAATCGGTGCTGGGCTGGAAGGAATTCGAGATGGAAGTGGTCCGCGATACCGCGGACAACTGCATCATCATCTGCGCGATCGAGAACGTCGATCCTATGGGTGTGCATACCGGCGACTCGATCACCGTGGCACCGGCCCAGACCTTGACCGACAAGGAGTACCAGCGCCTGCGCGACTACTCCATCGCCGTGCTGCGCAAGATCGGCGTGGACACCGGCGGCTCCAACGTGCAGTTCGGCGTCAATCCAGTGGACGGCCGCGTGGTGGTGATCGAGATGAACCCGCGCGTGTCGCGCTCGTCGGCCCTGGCCTCCAAGGCCACAGGCTTTCCGATTGCCAAGGTCGCGGCCAAGCTCGCCGTCGGCTATACGCTCGATGAGCTGAAGAACGAGATCACCGGCGGCCTGACCCCGGCCTCGTTCGAGCCGTCCATCGACTATGTGGTCACCAAGATTCCGCGTTTTGCGTTCGAGAAGTTCCCCAGTGCCGATGCGCGCCTGACTACGCAGATGAAGTCGGTCGGCGAAGTCATGGCCATTGGCCGCAGCTTCCACGAGTCGCTGCAAAAGGCCTTGCGCGGCCTGGAGACCGGCAAGACCGGCCTGAACCCGACTGGTCTGGACTACACCAGCCAAGACGGCATGGCCGTGCTTCGGCGCGAGCTGCGCGAACCGCACGCGGCACGCATCTTCCATGTCGCCGACGCCTTCCGCGCTGGCCTGGGCCTGGACGAAATATTCGAGCTCAGCCGTATCGATCCCTGGTTCCTGGCTGCGATCGAGGACATCGTGGCCTGCGAGGCCAGCGTCTCCGCGCAGGGCATCAGCGCGCTGGACCACGAGCGCATGACTGGGCTCAAGCGCATGGGCTTCAGCGACGCGCGCATCGCCGAGGTACTCGGCACCGACGAGGCCTCCGTGCGCCATTTGCGCCACACGCTGGGCATACGCCCGGTCTACAAGCGCGTGGATTCGTGCGCCGGTGAATTTGCCACCGGCACCGCGTACCTGTATTCGACCTACGAGGAGGAATGCGAGGCCGAACCCAGCGGGCGGGACAAGATCATGGTGCTGGGTGGCGGTCCGAACCGGATAGGGCAGGGCATCGAGTTCGACTACTGCTGCGTGCACGCATCGCTGGCGCTGCACCAGGATGGTTACGAAACCATCATGGTGAACTGCAATCCGGAGACCGTGTCCACCGATTACGACACCTCCGACCGGCTGTACTTCGAGCCGGTCACGCTGGAGGACGTGCTCGAGATCGTGCACGTGGAGCAACCCAAGGGCGTCATCGTGCAGTACGGCGGGCAGACCCCACTGAAACTGGCCCGCGCCCTGGAAGCCGCAGGCGTGCCGATCATCGGCACCAGCCCGGACAGCATCGACCTGGCCGAGGACCGCGAGCGCTTCCAGCATCTGATCGCCAAGATCGGCCTGCGCCAGCCGGTCAACCGCACGGCGCGCAACGCCGAGGAGGCGCTGACCCTGGCCCGCGAGATCGGCTATCCGCTGGTCGTCCGCCCGAGCTATGTACTGGGCGGCCGGGCCATGGAGGTGGTGCAGGATGATGCCGACCTCAGCGCCTATATCCGCGACGCAGTGCAGGTGTCGAACAATTCACCGGTGCTGCTGGACCGCTTCCTCGACCATGCGGTCGAGGTCGACGTCGATGTGATTGCCGATGCCCAAGGAGAGGTGTTGATTGGCGGCATCATGGAGCACATCGAGGAGGCCGGGGTGCATTCGGGCGACTCGTCCTGCTCGCTGCCGGCGTATTCGTTGTCGCAGCCAATCCAGGACGAGCTGCGGCGCCAGGTCGCCTTGATGGCGCGCGAGCTCAAGGTGTGCGGGCTGATGAACACGCAGTTCGCGATCCAGGGCGATGCCGTCTATGTGCTCGAAGTGAACCCGCGCGCCTCGCGCACGGTGCCATTCGTGTCCAAGGCCACCGGTGTGCCCCTGGCCAAGGTCGCGGCGCGGGTCATGGCGGGACGCTCCCTGGCCAGCCTGGGCGCGAGCGTCGAGGTGTTGCCACACTATTTCTCGGTCAAGGAGGCGATCTTTCCGTTCCTCAAGTTCCAGAACGTGGACCCGATCCTCGGCCCGGAAATGCGCTCGACCGGCGAGGTCATGGGCGTCGGCCGCAGCTTCGGTTCGGCCTTTGCCCGCGCCCACGAGGCCGCTGGCATCAAGCCGCCGGCGCTGGGCAAGGTGTTCCTCTCGGTGCGCAACGCCGACAAGGAGCTGCTGCTGCCCATTGCCCGGGAGATCATCTCGCGTGGCTTCAGCCTGGTGGCCACCTCCGGCACGGCAAACCACCTGATCGCGCATGGCCTGATCTGCGCACGGGTCAACAAGGTGCTCGAGGGCCGTCCGCACATCGTGGACTTGATCAAGAACGGCGAAATCGTCTATATCGTCAACACCACCGAGGGCAAGCAGGCCATTGCGGATTCCTTCTCGATCCGACGCGAGGCGCTGCAGCACCACGTCACCTATTCGACCACCCTGGCCGGAGCGCGGGCGCTGGTGCATTCCTTGGATTTCCGCAGCGATGGTGCCGTGCACAGCCTGCAGGAGTTGCATCAGGAGTTGAATACATGAATCGTGCACCCATCACCAAGGCTGGTGCCGCCCGGTTGCGTACCGAGCTGGAGCGCCTGAAGTTCACCAGTCGACCGCGCATCATTGCCGCGATTGCCGAGGCGCGTGCGCACGGCGACCTCAAGGAAAACGCGGAATACCATTCGGCGCGCGAGGAGCAGAGCTTCATCGAAGGACGCATTGCCGAGCTGGAGGCACTGTTGTCCACTGCCGAGGTCATCGACGTTGCCCAGCTGAACCCGGGCGACCGCATCGTGTTTGGCGCCACCGTCGACCTGGAGGACGAGGATGCCGGTACACGCGTCACCTACCAGATCGTCGGCGACCTGGAAGCGGACATCAAGCAGCACCTGATCGCGGTGTCGTCGCCGATCGCCCGTGCGCTGATCGGCCAGCACGTGGGCGACAGCTTCGAGTTCACCGCGCCAAACGGCGTCAAGCACTACGAGATCATCGGCGTGCGTTACCGGTGAACGCGGACGGTGATGTCGCGGGCACAAAAAAAGCCGCTTTCGCGGCTTTTTTTCGGACTGCCCGGCGCCTCAGCGCTGACGGGCCTTGAAACGTGGATTACTCTTGCAGATCACGAACAACTTGCCGCGGCGACGCACAATCTTGCAGTCACGGTGACGTGCCTTGGCGGATTTCAACGAGCTGAGCACCTTCACGGCGGACTCCAAGGATTGAATGAAGACAAGGGATTGGATCAAGACAAGTCCGCGATTTTAGCAATGCTTCGACTGCAGCACAAGCCGCTGCCAGCCGCCGACTCGTGGCGTGCGGGAGCCTTTCCATTCTCCATATCCCAGGACTGCCATGAACCCGGCACCCAACGTATCCGACATACCCGTGCTGACCATTGATGGCCCTTCGGGCTCCGGCAAGGGCACGGTCAGCGCCCGCGTGGCCGCTGCACTGGACTGGCACTTGCTGGACTCGGGGGCGCTGTACCGGGCTGCCGGGTATGCGGCTGGCGTGGCAGGGCTGGACTTGTCCGATGCCGAGGCCGTGGCGCGCTGCGCACGCGCCATGCGGGTGCGCTTTCGCGCCGGCAGCGATGGTGCTGCGGGGCGCGTCATGGTCAATGGCCACGATGCCACCGACGCCTTGCGCACGGAAACCGCCGCGGGCGCAGCCTCGGCGATCGCGGCGCTGCCGGAAGTGCGCGCGGCCCTGGTCGATCTGCAACTGGCCTTTCGCCGGCGGCCTGGCCTGGTGGCGGACGGACGCGATATGGGCACGGTGATCTTCCCGGATGCGGCCTTCAAGGTGTTTCTCACTGCGAGTGCCGCCGAGCGGGCGAAAAGACGCTATAAGCAGTTGAAGGCAAAGGGGCTTGGCATTACACTTGCCGGTCTTCAGCGGGAGATTGAGGTACGGGATCGGCGCGATGCGACGCGTGCGGTCGCTCCCCTCAAGCCAGCTGACGATGCCTTGGTGCTGGACACCACCGGCATCGGTGTCGAGGAAGTGGTAGCAAAGATTCTTGCCGTCGTGCGGCCGTAGCCGTAACCGCGTTCGCGCGGCGTTTTTTGTGCCCTGCCCATGCAGGGAACTCCCATGGCAGAGCGGGCCGTCCTGGAACTGGCGGCCGTGACGCCCCTACCGGTGGACGCGGGTTGTCCTTGCGGCTTGAGCTTGATCGCAATGACCGCGCTCCGTTCCCATTTGGAACCCCTTATGACTGAAAGTTTTGCCGAACTGTTTGAACAGAGCCAGCAGGCCATTGCCAAGCTGAAGCCCGGAGCCATCGTCACGGGCATCGTCGTGGAAATCCGCAATGACGTGATCGTGGTCAACGCCGGCTTGAAGAGCGAGGGTATTGTCCCGATCGAGCAATTCAAGGACGAGAAGGGTGAACTGGAAGTCCAGGTCGGCGACGAGGTCAAGGTAGCCCTCGAGGCACTGGAAGACGGTTTCGGCGAGACCAAGCTGTCGCGCGAGAAGGCCAAGCGCTCGATGGTGTGGGACGACCTGGAGCAGGCGTTCGACAAGGAAGAAACCATCAGCGGCATGATTTCCGGCAAGGTCAAGGGCGGCTTCACCGTCGATATCAAGGATGTCCGTGCATTCCTGCCGGGCTCGCTGGTCGACGTGCGTCCGGTGCGCGACCCGGCCTACCTCGAGGGCAAGGAACTCGAGTTCAAGATCATCAAGCTGGACCGCAAGCGCAACAACGTGGTGGTCAGCCGCCGCGCCGTCGTCGAGACCGAGTTCTCCGAGGAGCGCGAGAAGCTGATGGAGCGCCTGGTCGAGGGCGCCGTGCTCAAGGGCGTGGTCAAGAACCTCACCGATTACGGTGCATTCGTGGACCTCGGCGGCATCGACGGACTGCTGCACATCACCGACATGGCGTGGAAGCGCGTGCGCCATCCGTCCGAGGTGGTCAACGTCGGCGACGAGCTGGAAGTGCGCGTGCTCAAGTACGACCGCGAGCGCAACCGCGTCTCGCTCGGCCTGAAGCAGCTGGGCGACGACCCGTGGGTCAACATTTCCCGCCGCTATCCGGTCGGCAGCCGCCTGTTCGGCAAGGTTTCCAACGTCACCGACTACGGCTGCTTCGTCGAGATCGAGCCGGGCGTGGAAGGCCTGGTGCACGTCTCCGAGATGGACTGGACGAACAAGAACGTCAACCCGGCCAAGGTGGTCCAGGTCGGCGACGAGACCGAGGTCACCGTGCTGGACGTGGACGAGGAGCGTCGCCGCATCTCGCTCGGCATCAAGCAGACGCGCTCCAATCCATGGGAAGCGTTCGCCGCCATGCACAAGAAGGGCGACAAGGTTTCCGGCCAGATCAAGTCGATCACCGATTTCGGCGTGTTCATCGGTCTGGAGGGCGGCATCGACGGCCTGGTGCACCTGTCCGATATTTCCTGGCAGATGTCCGGCGAAGATTTGGTGCGCAACTTCAAGAAGGGCGACGAGATCGAGGCTGTCGTACTCGCGGTCGATCCGGAGCGCGAGCGCATTTCGCTCGGCATCAAGCAGATGGAGCAGGATCCGTTTGGCCAGTTCATGGCGGCCAATCCGCGCGGCAGCATCGTCACCGGTACGGTGAAGGAAGTCGATGCCAAGGGTGCGGTGATCGATCTTGGTGAGGGCGTCGAGGGTTATCTGCGTGCCAACGACATCGCCAAGGAGCGCGTCGACGACGCCACCCAGCACCTGAAGGTGGGTGACCAGGTCGAAGCCAAGTTCACCGGCATGGACCGCAAGGGCCGGCAGCTGGCGCTGTCGATCCGCGCCAAGAGCGAGGAGGGCGTGCCGGAAGCGCCCACTGCCGGCAGCGACTACGCGGCGGCGGCGAGCGGCACAACCAAGCTTGGTGCCTTGCTCAGGGAGCAGCTGGACAAGGCTGAGTAGGGGACGGCTTTGCCGGGAAGTGGCAGGGTTGCGCAGGCGACCCTGCCGGTAACGTCAGGGACATTGGGGTGCCATGACCAGATCCGAATTGATCGAGACGCTTGCGAGGCGCCAGATGCATCTTGCGTTTGCGGATGTGGAAATGGCGGTCAAGAGCGTGATCGAGCAGATGAGTGCCGCACTCGCCCACGGCGAGCGCATCGAGGTGCGGGGGTTCGGCAGCTTTTCCCTGCATTACCGGGCCTCGCGCATCGGCCGCAACCCCAAGACCGGCGCTACGGTGGCATTGCCCGGCAAGCACGTGCCGCATTTCAAGCCCGGCAAGGAACTGCGCGAGCGGATCAACCTGGGTCGAACCGGCGCAGGCGAATAAACTGCGCCGCGCGTGCGACAGCCTGCGCCGACGGCGCGGGCTGCTGCGTCAAATCCGGCGTGTGGCTGTGCCTGCGCCGGGCAATCGGGTAGAGTTTTCGGCATGCGCGTGCTTGCCTTCATGATACTTGCCTTGTTCGTCGCCGCCGGGGTGCTGGTGGGCGCGCTCAATGCCGAGTCGGTGGCCTACGACTTTGCTTTTTTTCAGGTGCACTGGCCCAAGGGAGCGTCCTTGCTCGGCGCCCTCGTGGTGGGCTGGCTGCTTGGCGGGCTGACCGCATGGCTGGGGGTGAGCTTGGCCGCACGCCGACGCCGCCGTGAACTGCAGCCTGGCAGTGGCAAGAGCGCCCCGCCGCGGCCATGAATTTTCTCTACCTGCTCGTGGTGCTGTTGCCGATCGCCTTCGGTGTCGGGTGGTGGGCGTCGCGCCGCGCCGTGGCACAGCGCTCGGGCGTCCAGGTCAGCGAACTGTCGTCGGATTATTTCCGTGGTCTGAACTATCTGCTCAACGAGGAGCAGGACAAGGCCATCGAGGTTTTCCTCCGGCTGGCCGAGTACAACCACGATACGGTGGAAACCCATCTCGCCTTGGGCAACCTGTTCCGGCGCCGCGGCGAGGTCGATCGGGCGATCCGCGTGCATCAGCACCTGGTTTCCCGGTCCGGCTTGTCCGATGCGATGAAGACCATCGCCTTGCTGGAGCTGGGCGAGGACTACGTGCGCGCGGGTCTGCTCGACCGCGCCGAATCCCTGTTCTCGGACCTGGTGGCGATGAAGGCACACGCGCCGTCGGCCTTGCGCCACTTGATCGCGATCTACCAGCACGAGCGTGACTGGCACAAGGCGATCGAACATGCACGCCGGCTCGAGGCCATGACCGGTGAGGACCAGGCACCCACCATCGCGCAGTTCTATTGCGAGCTGGCCGACCGCTCGCGGCAGCATGGTGCACGGGCCGAGGCGCGCGAGTACCTGCAGCGGGCATTTGCCTGCCAGCCTGCCTGCGTGCGTGCCTTCATGCTGACCGGCCAGCTGGAAGCAGAGGACGGCCATCACGCCGCCTCGGTGGATGCGTACGAGGCCGCGATCGAGGCCGACAGCGCGTTCCTGCCAGGGATCCTGCCGCCGCTCCTGGCCAGCTATGCGCGTTCGCACCAGATGGACCGCGCCGAAAAATTCCTGCGCAGCCTGCTGGATCGCTACCACGGCGTGTCGCCGGTGCTGGCCCTGACCCGCCTTTACCGGCAGCGCGATGGCGAACGGGCCGCAATCGACTTCCTCACCGCACAGTTGCGCCAGCGCCCGTCGGTGCGCGGACTGATGGCGCTGATCGATGCCACCATGGACAAGGTGGAGGGCGAGGCCCATGAGAATTTCCTGATCCTGCGCGACCTCACCACCAAGCTGTTGGAAGGGCAGGCGATGTATCGCTGCAGCCGGTGCGGATTCGGTGCCAAGGCACATCACTGGCAATGCCCGAGCTGCAAGAGTTGGAGCACCATTCGGCCGATCCATGGCGTGGCCAGCGAGTGACATGGTCGCACTGGCCGCATGCGCATGGCTGTTGGCCGCGTTCTCGATCGCGCTGCTGCTGGCGCGCGCCGCCATTGCCTACGCCAACTGGCGTGGCCTGCTTGACCGCCCCGGACACCGGCGTTCGCATCACGTGCCAACCCCGCGTGGCGGTGGCATTGGCATCGTGGTCGCGTTGCTGGTGTGCGTGCCGCCGGTGCTGGCGGACACCTGGCCGCCTGGCCTGATCGCCAGCTGGATCGCCTGCCTGGTACTGGTGGCGTGCGTCGGCTGGCTGGACGACCATCGCAGCCTGCCGGTGCTGCCACGGTTGGCAGTGCAGGTGCTGGCGGTGGGGTGGTTTGCCGTCGTGCTGCTGTCCGGGTCGGCTTCATGGTGGTGGTTGCTGCTGCTGGTGCCGGCGGGGGTGTGGAGCATCAACCTGCACAATTTCATGGATGGCATCGATGGCCTGCTGGCCTTGCAGGTACTGTTCGTCGCCACCGGCCTGGCGCTGCTGGTGTGGTCGCGCGGGGCTGTGGGGCTGGCGCTGGCGCTGGCCGTGCTGGCCTGTGCGGCGCTGGGGTTTTGGATCTGCAATCGGCCGCCGGCACGCATCTTCATGGGTGACGTCGGCAGCGGCAGCGTCGGTTGGGCAATCTTCGCCTTTACCGCCATGGCATGGTCGATCGACCCGGCCTTGATCTGGCCGGCGCTGGTCCTGTCCTCGGCGTTTGTCGTCGACGCCGGTCTGACCTTGCTCTCACGTATGCTGCACGGCCGGCGCTGGTACGCTGCACATCGCGAACACGTCTACCAGTGGCTGGTGCGGCGCGGCGCCACCCATGGCCAGGTCGGCGGCGGTTATCTGGCATGGAATCTCGTGGTGGTGGCGCCACTGGCCTGGTTGGCGGCTATTCACCCAGCCAGCCGCATCGCCCTTACCATGGGCGCCTATGTGCTTGCCGGGCTGGCGTGGTTGTTGCTGAAGCGTCGCCTGGTCCAGCGCTCCCCGCGAAAGGTCCATCATGCTGCTGCGTAACGCTGTTGCCCGTATCCACCCGCGTCTGGCCGTGGTTGTCCACGACCTGACCATGGTCGCGTTGGCATGGTGGCTGGCGAAACTGCTGCGCTATACGTTGCAGCCCAACGAGGCGGTGCTGTTCCACACCCTGGAATTCCCGCTGGTGCTGCTGGTGCAGGGCTTGATCCTGCGCTGGACAGGCTTGTACCGCAGCGTCTGGCGCTTCGCCAGTCTGCCGGACCTGTGGAACATCCTCAAGGCGGTGATCGTGGGCACTGTGGCGGTAGCCGCGGTCCTGTTCGTCTACGATCGTCTGGATGACGTGCCGCGGGCGACGCTGGTGTTGTATCCGGCGCTGCTGGCTGCGTTGCTGGGCGGTCCGCGCCTCGCCTACCGCTATTGGAAGGACAGCCGCAGCGAGCGCCATGGGGCCGACGACGCCAAGCGCGTGATCATCATTGGCGCCGATCGCGCTGGCGAGGTGCTGTCGCGCAACGTGCAGCGTGACAGCAGTTACCGCGTGGTGGGCTTCGTCGACGACCGGCCAAGCCTGCGCGACGCCGTCGTCAATGGCCACGCGGTGCTTGGGCCGATTTCGAACCTGCGTTCCCTGACCCGCGAGACCGCGGCCGAGATGTTGTTGATAGCCATGCCCGAGGCCAGCACTGGCGAGATGCGCCGAGTGGTGGCCTTGTGCAACGAGACCGACCTGCCGTATCGCACCGTGCCGCGCCTGCAGGACGTGCTGGCCGGGCGTGCCCAGGACAATGAAATCAAGGAAGTGGCGATCGAGGATCTGTTGGGCCGCGATGCGGTCGAGCTGGATTGGGTCGCGATACACGCTGCCTTGAGTTCGCGCCGTGTGCTGGTCACCGGCGGTGGCGGGTCAATCGGCTCGGAGCTGTGTCGGCAGATTGCCCGGCTGGGTGCGCATTCGCTCACCGTGGTCGAGCACAGCGAATACAACCTGTATCGCATCATGCAGGAACTGCGCGCGGATTTCCCGGAGCTGATTGTCGATGGCGTACTGGCCAGCTGCGGCGATGCGGTGGCGATGCGGCGCACGTTCACCGAAAGCATGCCGCAGGTCGTCTTCCATGCGGCAGCGTACAAGCATGTGCCGCTGCTGCAGGCGCAGCTGCGCGCCTCGTTCTGCAACAACGTGCTGGCCACGCGCACCGTGGCCGATATCGCTGCGGCGACCGGCGTGGAGTGCTTCGTGCTGATCTCGACCGACAAGGCGGTCAACCCGACCAGCGTGATGGGCGCATGCAAGCGTACTGCCGAGATCTATTGCCAGAACCTGGATGCGCGCTCCAAGACCCGCTTCATCACCGTACGTTTCGGCAATGTGCTGGATTCTGCGGGCTCGGTGGTGCCGTTGTTCCGGCGCCAGATCCGCTCCGGCGGGCCGGTGACCGTCACCCATCCGGAGATGACCCGCTATTTCATGCTCATCCCGGAAGCCTGCCAGTTGATCCTGCAAGCGGCGACCCTGGGCACCGGTGGCGAGATCTTCGCCCTGGACATGGGCGAGCCGGTGCGCATCCGCGACCTCGCCGAGCAGATGATCCGCCTGGCCGGCAAGAAGCCGGGCAGCGAGATTCCGATCGTCTACACCGGATTGCGCGCCGGCGAGAAGTTGTTCGAGGAACTGTTCCACCCGCTGGAGAACTACAGCAGCACGCGGCACGCGAAGATTTTCCTGGCGCACCACCGGGAAGTGTCCTGGGAGTTGCTGCAAACCTTGCTGGACAAGGCCAACGATGCCGTGTCCGCGTTTGACGAGGAAGAGCTGCGGCGCTGCGTGTCGAGCCTGCTGCCATCGTTCCGCTGGAGCGAAGTGGCGCAGCCGGACAACGTGGTGTCGATTCGTCGCAATGAAGTCGGGGAGAGTTGAGTGAGCAAGCCGTTGCGCAAGGTGGTATTTCCCGTGGCTGGCCTGGGCACGCGTTTTTTGCCGGCGACCAAGGCGGTGGCCAAGGAGATGCTGCCGGTGCTCGACCGGCCGTTGATCCAGTACGCCGTGGACGAAGCCGTGGACGCTGGCGCGGACACGCTGATCTTCGTCACCAACCGCTACAAGCACGCGATTGCGGATTACTTCGACAAGGCCTACGAGCTGGAGGACAAGCTGCACGAGCGTGGCAAGGAAACCCTGCTGGCCCTGGTCCAGGGCACCCTCCCGCGCCATGTGCGCGCGATCTTCGTCACCCAGCCGGAGGCGCTGGGCCTGGGGCATGCAGTGTTGTGCGCGCGACCCGTGGTCGGCGACGAGCCGTTTGGCGTTGTGCTTTCCGACGACCTGATCTGGAATGGCCCGGTCGGCAGCGCCAAGGGCGCGTTGCGGCAGATGGCCGAGTTGGCCGATGCGCAGCAGGCGGGCGTCATCGCCGTCGAGCAGGTGCCGGCACAGGACACCGACAAGTACGGCATCGTCGATGCCGAACCGGTCGATGCGCACAGCGGGCTGATCCGTCACATGGTGGAAAAGCCCCAGCCCGCCGATGCGCCATCCAACCTCGGCGTGGTCGGCCGCTACGTCCTGCCGTCACGCATCTTCGAACTGCTGGAGCAGACCACGCCCGGGGCTGGTGGGGAGATCCAGCTGACCGACGCGATCGATGCCTTGCTGCGCGAGGGAGGCAAGGTGCTCGCCTATCGCTTCGAGGGCACGCGCTTTGATTGCGGCAACAAGGCAGGCCTGGTCCGTGCGACCATACACATGGCCATGCAGGATCCGGAGCTGGCGGCGGTGGTGCGCTCGCTGCTGCACGACGCGTGATCGATCCCAGGTGTGGCTGCTGGTCGCGCGCCAGGGCGCGCGGCGTGACTACACGTGGTTCGGGTGGCCATGAAGCAGACTGCAGCACCGCACTACTACCGCGATACCGCAACCGCCTATACGCCCTTCGCCCCGCTGAGCGGACGTGCGCAGGCCAGGGTGGTGGTTGTCGGCGGCGGCTTTGCCGGGCTGAACACCGCACTCGGGCTCGCCGAGCGTGGAGTGGGTGACGTGCTGGTGCTGGAGCGCGAGCAGGTCGGCTTCGGCGCCAGCGGGCGCAACGGCGGCTTCGTTTTTGCCGGCTATTCGCTGGGCGAGCAGGCGCTGCAGCAGCAGCTCGATGCCGGGCGCGCCGCGGCCCTGTTCCAGTTGACCCGCGACGCCGTGCGGCTGATCCGCAAGCGCATTGCCGACTACGCCATTGCCTGTGACGCCGTGGACCGCGGCGTGATCTGGGCCAACTGGTTCCGTGACCCCGAGGTGTTGTCCCAGCGCCAGCACCTGTTGGCGGAGCACTACGGCGTGGAATGGCAGCGGCTGGAAGCCGCGGAGCTGCGGGAGATCGTGCGTACCGAGCGCTACCACGGCGGCTTGTTCGAGCCTGACGCCTTGCACCTGCACCCGCTCAACTACGCCATTGGCCTGGCTGGCGCGGCGGCTGCGCGCGGGGTCGGCATCCACGAGAATAGTGGGGTGGTTTCGGTGCGGCGCCAGGGTAGGCAATGGCAGGTGCGCACGGCCGGTGGCGAAGTGCTGGCCGAGCAGGTCGTGCTGGCCTGCGGCGGCTACCTCTCGGCCCTGCACAAGCGGGTGGATCGCGCGGTGCTGCCCATCGCCACCTATGTCATGGCCACCGGGCCCCTGGGCGAGCGTCTGGACGATTGCCTGCGTACGCATGCCGCGGTGTACGACACCCGTTTTGCGTTCGATTACTACCGTGCGTTGCCGGATACCCGCCTGCTGTGGGGCGGCCGCATTTCCGTCCGCAACCGCTCGCCGCGCGCGGTGCAGCGCCTGCTGCGGAAAGATTTGCTGACGGTATTCCCCCAGTTGCGTGGGGTCGGGATTGACTACGCCTGGTCGGGCCTGATGAGCTACGCGCGTCACCAGATGCCACAGATCGGCGGCGACGGCCACGGCTTGTGGTGGGCGCAGGCATTTGGCGGCCATGGCCTGGCGCCCACCTGCGCCGCCGGTGAGTTGCTGGCCTCGGCACTGGCCGAGGGCGACGACCGCTGGACCCAGTTCGCGGCTTTCGGCCTGGCCAGCGCCAGGCGTCCGTTTGGTTATGCCGCGGCGCAGGCCAGCTACTGGTGGCAGCAAGGCCGTGATTGGTTGAAGAAGGAAATGGAAGGGTGAGTATGGAAATGGCGGATGACGTTGGCACCATCGGCTGGGGTGATTTTGTCAAGGTCCTGCTGGTGGCTGGCACGGTGACACGCGTGGAGGCCTTTCCCGAGGCGCGCCGGCCGGCGTGGAAGATCTGGGTGGACTTCGGTGCGTATGGTGTGCGCAAGACCAGCGCACAGGTTACCGAGCTCTATCGTGCCGAGGATTTGCCGGGGCGCCAGGTCATCGGCGTGATCAACTTTCCGGTCAAGCAGATCGGGCCGTTCCGCTCCGAGTTCCTGCTGACCGGCTTTCCCACCACTGGCGGCGTGGTGATCAGCACCGTGGAGCGGCCGGTGCCGAATGGTACGCGCATGGCTTGAAGCACGGAAGACGTGGTTGCGCGCGACTGTCCGCGCAGCTGTTGCGGCCTCAATGGCTGCTGGCGTGGCGGCGTTCCTGATCCAGCCAGACCTCTAGCCCCTGGGCGTTGAGTTCGATGTCCGTGCCGAGCAGTGCGACGAGTGTCGCCTCGTCACCGCGCCAGCCATGTGCCGCCGCCCGCTGTGCATACAACACGGTGAGGGCTTCGACCAGGAGCTCGTGACGATAGGGTGAGTCGTTGGCGTGCCGCGCGAGTTCCACCATGGCATCGATCTGCGCGTGCAGGTCGGCGGCGAGGCGCTGGATGTCTTCCACCCGGCCGAAGTGGGTTGGGTACATGGCATCCGGCTGCAGGGCGAGCAGGCGGTCGATCGAGGCATGCAGGGCCGGGGGATCGAACTGCACCGGCGAGGTGGTGGGCAGGATGAAGGGTCCGGCAGCGGTATCGAAGTCGCGATAGGACAGGCCGAAGACATCGCCGGTGAAGCACACGTTCGCCCGGGTGTCGTGGATGGCCTGGTGGTGCTTGGCGTGGCCGGGCGTGTACAGGCAGCGCAGGGGTCGGCCAGCCAGGTCGATGACTTGTTCGTCCGTGGATTCCACCACACGCTCGCGCGCGACGGGCACCAGCTCGCCGTAGGCGCGCTGCATCTCGGCCTCGCCGTAGACGGCACTGGCACCAGCCCACAACTGCGTGGGGTCGATCATGTGGCGCGCGCCGCGTGGATGCACCAACAGACGCGCGTTCGGCAGCCTGGCCATCAGCGCACCCGCACCGCCCGCGTGGTCGAGGTGCACATGGGTGAGGATGAGCCAGTCGACATCGGCGACGCTCAGTCCGGCCGGCTCCAGCGCGGCCAGCAGGCGCGGCACGGAGAAGCCGGTGCCGCAATCGATGTAGGCACCGTGGCCGCGTTCGACAATCAGGTAGGCGGCGTCGAATCCTGGCCTGACGAAACCGGTGTCGATGGTGTGGATACCGTCATCCGCGTGCATGGCGAACCTCGTTGTGCGATCCGTCGAGGATAGCGGCTTTGCCGCGCCCAGGCGTCGGCGCTTGTTTGCGCCAGGGCGGACCCATGCGTGGCGCGTCCGTGGGGCGCTTTTTGCTGGCGCTATACTCCGCTGACACGTCGGTCGCGGGGACCCGGTGAGTACGGATCGCAGTGCGACGGGGGCGTAACTCGCAAACCATCGCGGCTACTTGACGGGAGACGACTCATGTCTGGATTGCTGGGGACTGCCGCCGCAGTCGCGCTTGCCGCCGTCTTGTTTCCGGTACAGGCGCAGTCCTCACCGCAACAACCCCAGGCAGCGCAACTGGTGCAGGCGCGGCAGGCCGAGGATCCGCGCTATTCGCAGACTGAAAAGCCGCCGCTCCACGCCAGGCATTGGCTGGCCATCACCGGCAAGCCCCTGTCGGCGACCGCCGGCGCGTTGATCTTTGCCGAGGGCGGCAATGCGGTCGACGCAGCGGCAGCCATGCTTGCGGCCGGCTGCACCATGTGGGACACGCTGTCCTGCGGTGGCGAGACCCAGGCGCTGATCTACAACCCGCACACGAAAAAAGTGATCGGCCTCGATGCACTGGGCGTGGCGCCCACTGGCGCGACCGCGGCCTACTACCACGCCAAGGGTTACCACTTTCCGCCGCAATACGGCCCGCTCGCGGCGGTGACGCCGGGCACGGTCGGCGGCCTGCTCAGCATGCTGGCCGAATACGGCAAGCTGTCGCTGAAGCAGGTGCTCGCGCCGGCCATCCAGATGGCCGACGGCTACGCCATGGAGGCGCAGCTGTCAAACACGATCGAGCATTTCCAGGGCGAGCTGTCGAAATGGAAATATTCGCGCGAGATCATGCTGACCCATCCGGGCACGGCGCATCCGGCGCCGGAGGCCGGCGAGATCTTCGTGCAGAAGGATCTCGCCGATACCTGGCGCAAGCTGGTCGAGGCCGAGCAGCAGGCCCTGCAGCAGGGCAAGACGCGCAAGCAGGCGATCTACGCCGCCTACGACCGCTTCTACAAAGGCGATATCGCGCGCGAGCTGGTACGCGGCATGCGCGAGCAGGGCGGCCTGTTCACCATGGCCGATCTGGCGAACTGGAAGGTGCATTGGGAAGAACCGCTACACACCAGCTACAAGGGCATCGAGGTCTACAAGCTGCAGGCCTGGACCCAGGGGCCGGCCATGCTGCAGGCGCTCAACATGCTCGAGAATACCGACGTGAAGAGCATGGGCTACAACTCGCCGCAGTACATCAACACGCTGTACCAGGTGATGAACTACGCCTTTGCCGATCGCGACTTCTATTACGGCGATCCGTACTTCCCGCCGGCTGAACCGGTCCAGGGGTTGTTGTCCAAGGCCTATGCCAAGGCGCGCTTCGCGCTGATCGACACCAAGGGCAACGATCCTGCGGTCAAGCCTGGGGATCCGTATCCGTATCAGGGCGCGACCAATCCGTTCAAAACGCTCCTGGCTGAGTGGAATCCGGCGAACTTCGAGCCGGCAAAGTCGCAACCGCGCAGCGGACAGCAAGATGCGGTGCCGGTGAAGAAAGGTAGCGGCCTCGTGGAAAGCACACGCACGTCGGGTGCAGCCGAATTCCTCCCCGAGCGGGCCACGCCTGAGCAGGCCGCTTTCGACCAGGACTTTTACGCGGGCACCACCTCGATCGAGGCGGCGGATGCCGAGGGCTGGGTGGTGTCAGTGACGCCCAGCGGCGGCTGGGTGCCGGCGGTGATCGCCGGACATACCGGCATCGGCCTCAGCCAGCGCGCGCAGAGCTTCGTGACTGACGCCAAGGATGGCCCGTTCAACGTGATCGAGCCCGGCAAGCGTCCGCGCGTCACGCTGACTCCGACCATGGCGCTCAAGGACGGCGCGCCGTATCTGGCCATGGCCGTGCAGGGTGGGGATTCGCAGGACCAGAACCTGCTGCAGTTCTTCCTCAACGTGGTCGAGTTCGGCATGACCGTGCAGCAGGCGACCGAGGCGCCGAACTTCAACAGCTACCAGATGCGCTCCTCGTTTGGCATGCATGAAGCCGAGCCCGGCCGCATCCTGGTGGCAACGTCCCTGCCGGAGACCACCCGTGAGGCGTTGCAGAAGATGGGCTACAAGCTCGAATACGCCCAGCGCACCTCGGGCCCGATCAACGCCATCCAGTTCGACACCAGGCATGGCAGCATGTGGGGCGGCTCGAGCAACCACGGCGAGGATTACGGCATCGCGTGGTAGGGCAAACGCACGTTGCTACGAAAGCCGGCCGGGTTGATGCCGGATCGAATGGGGTGTTCTTGCCATCGGGCTGATCGCCGGAAGGCGTGACCCGCGGTCACACCTGGCCGCAGCGCGAAGACAGACGCGGGACGAGCCGGAGCGGAAAGCGCGCAGGCGGGGGCATGCGCGCTCCGTGGACGGGTGCGCCGGTCCTACCAGATCTTCACCTGCTGTTTGCCCGTGCGCGCCATCCTGTCGCCAGGCTTGCATTGGAAGGCCGCCGCAAACTGCGGCATATTGCTGGCCGCGGCGAACGCGCGGACTGCGTCCGGCGAATGCGGATCGACGTTGAGCAGCAATTCGGCAAACTTCTCGCGCGTGGTGCCTTCCCAGACGCGCGCGGAGCTGAGGAAGAAGCGCTGGTCCTGCGTCATTCCATCGATCTTCCCGTCGGCTTCCTTGGGATCGTCCTTCAGCGCCGTCTGCAGGGCTTCGTAGGCGATGTTGAGGCCACCGAGATCGCCTATGTTTTCGCCCAGGGTCAGTTTGCCGTTGACGTGCAGGTCGGGTTTGCCCGGGATGGGTGCGTAGGCGTCAAATTGCTTCGCCAGCGCGCCAGTACGTGCATCGAACTGCTGCTTGTCCTGTTTGGTCCACCAGTTGACGCGGTTGCCGTGGCCGTCGAACTGGCTGCCCTGGTCGTCGAAGCCGTGGCTGGACTCGTGGCCGATGACCAGACCGATGCCGCCGTAATTCACCGCATCGTCGCCCTTGGCGTAGAAGAATGGTGGCTGCAGGATGGCGGCCGGGAAGACGATGGTGTTGGTCGTCGGGTCGTAGTAGGCGTTGATCGTCTGCGGCGTCATCAGCCATTCCTTGCGATCCGTCGGTTTGCCGATCTTGCCGATGTTGTAGTGGTAGTTGTATTTCGAAGCCGCTTCGAGGTTCGCATACCACATGCCGGGTGCAATCGTGAGGCCGCTCCAGTCCCGCCACTCACCCTTGTCCGGATAGCCGATCTTCGGCAGGAACAGCGCCCACTTGTCGAGTGCCTTTTGTTTGGTCGCCGCGCTCATCCAGTCCAGGTGCTCGATGCGGTCCTTCAATGCGTCACGCACATTGGTGACCAGCTGCTCGGCGCGTGCCTTGTCTTCGGGCGGGAAATAGCGGGCCGCATAGAGTTCGCCAAGACCCATGCCCATGGCGCCGTTGACGGCGTCCACGACGCGCTTCCAGCGGACCTTCTGCTCAGGCTGGCCGCGCAGTGTCTTGTTGTAGAAGGCAAAATGATTGTCCTGAAACGCCTGGCTCAAATAGGGCGAGGCGTTGCTGACGAGATGGAATTTCAGGTAGGCCTGCCATTGCGCAATCGGTGCGCGCGCGAGCAGCTGGTCGAATTCGGCGATGAACTTCGGCTGCGACAAGGAGAACCCGGGGTCGATCGTCACGCCCTGGGCCTTGAAGAAGCGCTCCCAGGAGAAGTGCGGGCTGATCTTGTCGGCTTGCGCCACGGTGACGAAGTGGTACTGGTTGTCGAGATTGCGCAGATCGGTCGGCGACAGCGACGCCTTGGCGAGGCTGGTTTCAAACGCGAGCACGTCGTCGGCCTGCTTGCCCGCATCCGCCGCAGGCGTTCCAGTCAGCTCCAATGATTTCGCGATGTAGGCGACGTAGGCGTCGCGGATGGCCTTGTATTTGGCGTCCAGGTAATAGTCACGGGTCGGCAGGCCAAGTCCGTCCTGGTTTATGAAGCCAATCTGCCGGGTTGCGTCCTTGAAATCGGCCCCGGAGCTGAAATCGAAGACGTAGCTGTCGCCATTGCTGTAGCTGCTGGCGATGAAGTCGGCAATGTCGGCAGGCGCCTTGAGCGCATCGATCTGCGCCAACTGGGGTTTGATGGGGTCGTAACCCAGCTTGTCGATGGCGGCGGTATCGAGGCCGGCGACATAGAGGTTGCCCAGCTTCTGCTCGAGTTCGCTGCCGGTGTGGTCCTTGGCATCCCGCGCCGCGTTCTGCAGGAGCTGCTTCTGCTGCAGCAGGCTCTTCTCGTGCAGGATACCGAACGCTCCCCAACGGGTCTGGTCGGCTGGCATGGGATTGGCCTGATTCCACTTCGCGTTCACGTAATTGGCGAAGTCGTCGCAGGGGTTGTACTGGTCATCGAGGGTGAACGCGATCGGCTGGTCTGCAGGAATGGACACGCTCGCAGCCGCTGCGGGCGCGCTCTGCGCCGGGGTGGGCGCCGACGCGGCGGCCGACGGATTCTGGTCCTGGCCGCTCTTGCCGCAGCCGGAAATGGCCAGCGCCACGCCGATGGCGACTGCGATCGGGGACAACAGATGCTTGTGCATGGATTGGTCCTTTTTGGCCTCGCCAAGCCACTCTCGAACCTGGTGGGCAATCGTGCCGGATGGATAGGTGTCAGGGCGGATGGTGCCCATGAAGATCCTCGTCTGGGCATCCGCCCAGCGTGGTTCCAGGTGGAAGGTAGTGCGTGCATGGTGCAGTCTGCAAGGTGACACCACCACCGCGTGCCGCGACTCAGCCACGCCCGACCACACGAATTCCCCGGCTTTTCAGGCAGCTTCACACGGTCGCCGGAGCTCGACCCCGACGGCAAACCGGTCGATACGCTGTACCCCAGCCAGACCCCGAAGCACATTGCCGGCGAACCCGTCGGCCAGCCGTCCTGGCGCTTGGCGGCAGGCAAGCCGTCCCGCTGACCCGATTCCCTTCCCCGTGGCCACCGCCTCTCCGCGTGACGAAGCGGGCGTGACTGGATGCTGCGGTACTGGCTGTCGCCCGTGTCCGGCCGGCCGTGCAGGGACATTTCGCAGCCTGCGGATTGAATGTGGTCGCCGCTCCGGCCCCATCGGCCGGAGCGCTTGCCGGTACGATAGGACCCCTGGGGGCGCTCCCAGCCGTCTCCGACGGGTGGCTGGCAGCGGGGTCACGATTGACGGTGGATCGGCGAATGAATCGAGCGTTGCGTGTCGGCATCCTTGGCTACGGGCGTTTTGGGGCGGCCCTCGCCGGATTGCTCGCCGAACACCATTACCCGTGGCGCGCCTGGGATGCGGAGCGGCCGATACCCGGGCCGCATGCGGCGACCGGCGTGATCGACTTGCTGGCCGGCGCCGATATCGTGGTCATCGCCGTGCCGGTGGGCATGTTTGCCTCGGTACTGCGGGATTTGCGTCCGCACCTCGAGGCGCGGCACCAGGTGCTGGATGTGTGCAGCGTCAAGGAAGGCCCCTGCGGGCTGATGGACGGGGTGCTGGGCGCGGACATCCCCCACGTTGGCTGCCATCCCTTGTTCGGCCCGCTCAGCATCGCCCGTGCCGAGCCGCTGCGCACGGTGATCTGCCCGAGTCCGCGCCATCCCGGGACTGCGGTGCAGGCGCGTGCGTTGTTCGCCTCGATCGGCAGCGAGCTGGCCGAGATGACCCCGGCGGCGCATGACCAACACATGGCCATGACCCATGCCATGGCGTTTTTCCTGGCCCGCGGCCTGCTGGAACTCGGGGTGGGCGAAGACTTGCACTGGACCCCGCCGAGCTTTGCCGCCCTGGCTTCGTCGATTGCCGCCGTGCGTGCCGACGCAGGGCACTTGTTCAACGCTATCCAGCGCGAGAACCCCTATGCCGCCGCGACACGGAAGCGCTTGATCGACGCCTTGACCTTGATCGACCAGCGGGTGGTGGCCGCGCCGGTGGACCTGGGGGTGCTGTCCGTGCCCGGCGTCCGTGGCGGCAACGCCGGTACGGCGGAGGACGTGCTGGAACGTATCGACGAGGTGGATCGCGAGCTGCTCGGCCTGCTGCAACGCCGGCGTGAGCTCTGTGCCCGCGCCGCGTCGCTGCCGGGCGCCGTACAGGCATGGCCTGGGTCCGATGCGGAAGCTGCGGAGCAGCTGCTTGCGCGCCTTGGCACGGCAGGCGAGGGCAGCCTGCCGCCGGAAGGCCTGCACGCTGTGTTCCGCCAGGTCCTCGCCTGGTGCCAGCCGCCGCAGGACGCAACAGCCAACGCCGCGCGGCCGGCGGAGGGTTGAACTGCGGGCCGCTGGGCGCAGGCCGCGCGCGTGATGCAGATCCGTGGCGGTTGTGCATGCCGCGCGCCTTCGTGACGGCGACTCAGGCGCCTGCAAGCGCCTGTTGCAGGTCGGCGATCAGGTCGCCCGCATCTTCCAGGCCCACCGACAGGCGCAGCAGCCCGGGTGGCGACTGGCTGTGTTCGCCTTCGGCGGCCGCACGATGCTCGATCAACGATTCGCAGCCGCCCAGGGACGTGGCGTTGGTGAACACCCGCACCTTGCGTACGGCGTTTGCCGCGGCGTCGTAGCCGCCCTGCAGCTCGATGCTGAGCATGGCGCCGAAGTCGCGCATCTGGCGCTCCGCCAGGGCATGGCCGGGATGTTCGGCCAGGCCCGGGTAGTGGACCCGCGCCACCGCCGGGGTGGCGGCCAACGCGGTGGCCAGCTGGCGGGCGTTCGCGCAATGCAAGGCCATGCGCGCCGGCAGCGAGCGGCAGCCGCGCAAGGTCAGCCAGGCGGAGAACGGCGACAGGATGGCGCCGGACAACAGGCGCCGCTGGCGGATCGCGGCATGCCTGGCGTCGTCGCGCGCGAACACCAGCGCGCCGCCCAGCACGTCGCTGTGGCCGCCGAAGTACTTGGTGGTGGAATGCATCACGATGTCGGCGCCCAACTGCAATGGCCGCTGCAGCACCGGCGTGGCGAAGGTGTTGTCACACACGCACAGCGCACCGTGGGCGTGGGCGATGCGCGCCAGCTCGGCGATGTCGCTGACCCGCAGGCACGGGTTGGACGGCGATTCGACCCACAGCAGGGCGAGACCCTGCGTGCAGGCGCTGCGCACCGCATCGAGATCGGTGGTGTCGATGGCGACCACCTCCACGCCGCGTCCGGGCAGCACCTCACTTGCGAAGGCGCGCAGCCCGACGTAGCAGTCCTGCGGCAGCACCACGCGCTCGCCGCGCTGCAGATGGTCCAGCACGGCGGCGATCGCCGCCATGCCGGAGGCATAGGCCAGCGCGCAGGTGCCGCCTTCGAGCGCGGCCAGGGCGGATTCCAGGCGCTGCTGGGTCGGGTTGTCGTCGCGCTGGTAGCTGAAGGCGCCGGGTTGCCCGCCCTGCGGATTGTGGACGAAAGTCGTGGACAGGTGGATCGGCGGTGCCACGGCACCAGTTGCAACATCAGGCTCGGCGCCGGCGTGCACGGCCAGCGTGTCGAATTTCAGGTTCATCATTCCTTCTCCATGGCGTACCGTCGCCACCAAGCGTTCCACGATAGCCCAAAGCCGGGCCCGCCTGCGCCGAGGCAGGCGCGTCCGGCAGTCGTTGCACGGGTCAGTTGATACGCGGGATGCGGGGCGTCACGTTGCGGACACCGGACGGCGATCCCGGATCGGGTACGTACACCGGCTTCGGCGGCGTGTAGATCGGTATCGGGTGTTGGAACCGTGGCCCTGGCCGCGAGTCCATGAAGCCGCGCCGGTTGGCCAGGGCCAGGCGATGGCCGTCGATGTGCACCCAGTACCACGAGCCCGGCGGCACCGGGGAGGTCGATACATAGGCGAAATTGGCGTCGAAGTCGCCCCCCGGACGTGGCGTGGTGACAAGCGCGAGGTTCATCACGAACTGGCTGGGTACCGGCTTGCCATGGACGATGGCGGGGCCGGTGATGCGCTCACTGAGATTGGCCAGCAGCAGCCGATTGAGGGCCGGTGGCAGCCGCATGGCGGGCGAGGCATCGGTAACCTTGCCCTGGGCGTTCACGTACACCAGGACCGGCAGGATTTTCGACGGAAATTCGTTGAGCGAGCCGGTACCGGCCGCCAGCGTACTGCCGGCGGCTGCGGCCAGTGCGGCACCCAACGCTATGCCGTGAAGTGGTTTCATGGTGGCCTCCGTGGTTGTCGGCCGGGTCCAGATCGCGTTCCTTGCATGACCGGGGCACTGGCAAGGCCGGAATGCAATTTGCTTTGGAACCACATTCCGAGTCGATGGCCATTGTGACCCTTTTCGCGGTGCGTGGCTTGTTCACCCGAACGGCCGCCGCCATCGGCTGGCGGTTCATTGCAGCTGCACTTGCACGAATTGCCGCTCCGGCCGATACAGGGTCGGAAACAGCTGTTGCAGGCGCGCGACCTTCGGCTTGTCGTTGATGACGATGTAGAGCGCATCCGGGTGCTGGTCGTAATAGCCCTGGTGGTAGGGTTCGGCGGGGTAGAACGCCGCGAGCGGCTGGACCTGGGTGGCGATGGGGCGCGGGAAGACCTTGGCCGCGCCGAGCTGAGCCAGGTAGGCGCTGGCGATCCGCCGCTGTTCGTCATTGGTATAGAACAGCACCGAGCGGTATTGGCTGCCGACATCCGGACCCTGCCGGTTGCGCTGGGTCGGGTCGAGCGCCACCGAGAAAAACACCTGCAGCAGGGTGCCGTAGCTCACGCGGGCCGGGTTGAAACTCACCCTGACCGATTCGGCATGGCCGGTGTTGCCCTGGCTGACCATGGCGTAGTGCGCCGTGGCGGCGCTGCCGCCGGCGTAGCCGGCGGTGGCCTGGTCGACACCGCGGATGCGTTCGAACACGGCCTCGATGCCCCAGAAGCACCCACCGGCGAACACGGCCACCTCCTCCCGGGGGCTCGAGGTATGCGTCTGGTCCAGCGCCGGCGGCGGCAGCAATTGGGCTTCGTTGGTGGCGGATACGGCCGTGCACCCGCCGAGCGTCAGCGCCAGCGTGAGGCTGGCCAGGGTTTGCAGTATGCCGGTCACCTTCATGCTCGGTCTCCTGGTGGTGCGTGCTTGCCGGTGCGGCATGCTTCAAGCCAGCGGTACGAAACGCAGTGCCGGCGAATTCATGCAATAGCGCAGGCCGGTGGGCTGCGGGCCGTCGTTGAATACGTGCCCGAGATGGCTGTTGCAGCCGGCGCAGGACACCGCGACGCGGGTCATGCCGAAGCTGTAGTCGGTGCTTTCGAGGATGTTGCGCCGGGCGATGGGTCGGTAAAAGCTCGGCCAGCCGGTGCCGGAATGGAACTTGGTGTCGGCGTCGTAGAGCGCCGTCGCGCACGCGGCGCAGCGGAAGATGCCGCGGCCGTAGAAATTCCAGTACTTGCCGGTGAACGGCCGCTCGGTGTCGGCCAGGCGCATCTGGTAATACGCCGCTAGCGAGAGCCGCTGGCGCCACTGGGCCTCGGTCAGGACCAGGCGCGGCACCTCGCGGGTGCCGAGGTCGCGGCCGTCGTCGGCGAAGATTTCCAGCAGAACGTTGCCCGGCATGTCGGTGGGTGTGTTGGCGGCTGCGCGCAGGCGCGGTACCACGGCCAGCGCACCCAGGGCCAGCAGCGAGCCGCCGGCAAGCGCCACCTGCAGGAAGTGGCGCCGGTCATCGCGCAGTGTTTCATCGATACGAGACATGGCTGAGCTCCATTCCGGACGCGGCGGCAGCGCCGCCTGCGTCAACCGAAAGTAAACGCGTAGGCCCGCACACCGGGGTCGAGAAACTCGATCTCGAACAGCCGCTCGCCGCTGCCGTTGGCCTGCCGTACCAGCTGGTATAGACGCTGTTCAGTTACCACACCGTTGCCTGCGGCGTCGGTGTCCATGCCGTGGTCGGCACCGGGCGCCTTGCCGTCAAGGGTGACGCGGAAGCGCACCGGCTTGCCGTCGCTGCCCGGGCCGAGCACCAGGTGCAGGTCGCGGCCGCGGAAGCGGTAGACGATGCGCCCGCCCGCCTGCGCCAGCTGCGCATCCTGGCGGCCGACGGTCCAGCGCCCGTCGAGAGTCCACTGGTTGGTGCCCAGGGTGCGTGGGGCGCGGTAATTCCAGGGGTCATTGTGCGCCACCTGGCCACCGGCAAAATTTGCCGCCCGCGCGTAGCCGATATATGTCTCCGGCGAGATGGTCATGTCACCCGATGGAGCTGCCTCCACGCCGCCGCGGTTGTCGCTGACGTAGCCTCCGGGGAGATCCTTCTGGCCGGCGGCAGCCAGAAGCTCGCGGATGATGTCCTCGCTCTGCCGGTAGGCGCCTTCGCCGTAGTGGTGGTGCCGGATCCGCCCGTGCGTGTCGATGAAGTAGTGGGCCGGCCAGTACTGGTTGTTGAAGCCGCGCCAGATCGCGTAGTCGTTGTCCAGGGCCACCGGGTAGTCCACGCCCAGGTCCTTGATGGCCTTGGCCACGTTGGCCGGATCCTTCTCGAAGGCGAATTCGGGCGAATGCACGCCGATCACCACCAGGCCGTGGTCCTTGTACTTGTCGTACCAGCCACGCACGTAGGGCATGGCGCGCAGGCAGTTGATGCAGGAGTAGGTCCAGAAGTCGACCAGCACCACCTTGCCGCGCAGCGACTGGGTGCTCAGCGGCCGGCTGTTGAACCACTGTGTGGCGCCGGCGAGCGAGGGCATTTCACCCTCGATTGGCAACTCCTGACCAGCTTGACGGGTGGGTTCGGCGGCGCGTGCGGGGCGCACGGCATCGATCAGGTTCTGCTCGAGGCCGCCGGTGGCGGCCAGCGAGACGCGGCTGAGCACGCCGGTGTCCAATCCCGTGGCAATCGCTGCCACACCGCACAGCACCAGCACGCCGAGCGCGCGGCGCAGCCATTCGCCGGCACCGAGTGAGCGTTTCATCCAAGCGAACACCTTGCCTCCGAGCAGCAGCACCACGCCCAGGGAAGTCGCCGCGCCGGCCGCGTAGGTGAACAGCAGCAGCGTGGTCTGCACGCTCGCGCCATACAAGGCCGCCGCGGTCAACAGCAGGCCCAGGATAGGCCCGGCGCAAGGTGCCCACAACAGACCGGTGGCCACGCCGAGCCCGGCTGCACCCCAGATGGAATCGCCTTCGCCGGTGGAGCGTTGCGACAGCCGGTTGCCCAGTGCGACGAAGGGCCGACTCAGCCATGCGGCCAACCGGGTCGACAGCAGCGTTGCGCCGAGGACCGCCAGTACGACCAGCGCGGCGTAACGCCCGTACTGGTTGGCGTGGATCGCCCAGCCGCCGCCGACGGCGGCAAGCGTGGCGACCGCGGCGAAGGTGAGCGCCATCCCCGCCAGCATCGGCAGGCCGTTGCGCCGGAACGGGCGGTCGGCGCGCGCGAACACGAACGGCAGCACCGGCAGGATGCACGGGCTGAGGATGGTCAGGATGCCGCCGAAGTAGGCGATGATGAGGATCAGCATGCTGGGAGATCCGGGGGAGTCACTGGTTGTTCGCCGCCGGCTCGCTGCCGGTTACACCGTTATGCCATGGTCGAGGTAACCGCAGCGTCCGCTGTGGCGAATGCATCAAGGTACCAGCCATTGCGGAGCGGCAATGCCGTGCAGCTTGACCCAGACCGGCAGCATGGTCTTTGATGACGCACCGTCATGCCGGGTGAGCAACCCGCATATGCCCGCCGAGTCCAGCACCGCCAGTGAAACACCCAGCCAGCGCCGGACGGCGTGGATGGTTGCGGCCCAGGCCGGCGACCGCCGTGCCTACGAAAAGCTGCTGGCCGATTCGATCAGCCTGATCCGTGCCGTCGCGCGGCGCTGCGGCGTGGCACCGGATCATGTCGATGACGTGGTACAGGAAACACTGCTCACCGTGCACCGCGTGCGCCATACGTTTGATCCGGCGCGTACCTACGACAACTGGCTTGCCGCGCTCGCGAACCGTCGCGCGATCGACGCCTTGCGCAGCCGCGGCCGCCGCGACCGTCGCGAGGTGCACGACGAGTTTGCGCTTGAGCGCCATGCCGACAGTGGTGACGCCAGCGCCGCCGCCGAGCGCGAGCAACGTGCGCGGCGCCTGCGCCTGGCCGTCGCCGAGCTGCCGCCTGGCCAGCGCGAGGCGGTGGAGCAACTTGGCCTGCGCGAGCGCTCGCTGCGCGACGTCGCCACGTCGACCGGGCGCCGCACCGGAGCGCTGAAGGTCAACCTGCATCGGGCACTGAAGACGTTGCGCGAGCGCTTCCATGGAGAATCCTGAGGCCATGTCCGTATCGTCTTCACACAGCGAACTGATCGACCGTCTCGGTGGCGCGCTGGTGCCAGTGCGGCGCCTGGCGCCGCCGTGGCGGCGCGTGCTCGGCTGGCTGCTGGTCGTCGTCGCGGCGGCGCTGGCGCTGCTCGCGCACTACGGTCCAGACGGCATGCTGCAACGCTGGACAGTGGCGCCGGAGCTGGCGTGGGCAGGACTCGGCGCGGCGGTCACCGCGGTCTGTGCGGCGTGGGCCGCTTTGAGCCTGAGCGTGCCCGGGCGCCGCGTACTGTGGGCTTGGTTGCCGGTGCCCAGTGCCTTGCTGTGGATCGGCGCGAGCGGACTTGGCTGCCTGCGCGTGTGGTTCACGCCGGACCCGCAGGTCGCCGCGCTCCAGCAATCCGCGGACTGCCTGATCTTCATCATCGGCCTGTCGATCCCGCTGTCCGCGCTGTTGATCCTGCTGGTACGCCGCGCCTGTCCGCTGCGCCCGGTGCTGACGGCCGTGATGATCGGACTCGCCAGCGCGGCGGCGTCGGCCTGCCTGCTGGAAATTGGGCATGCCGAGGCGTCCGCGGCGACCGATCTGTTGACCCACGCGCTGGCAGTGGCGCTGGTCGTGGCGGCCAATGCCGCGATGGGTGGTCGTCTGCTTTCCCGTACTTGATGTCCAGTCCGGGTGGATGTGACGCGTGCTGGCTGATGTCGCCGTGGGCAGCTGACACGTCGTCGGCACCTGGCCGGTCCTGTTGGTCGATCGACGGGACGCAGGTCGCGCGAGTCCCGGTGTGGCCACGTCGGACGGCCGACATTTCCAGTACCGCCAGCGTGCCTTCGTGGCCACCGCACAGTTGATGTAACCCGACGGCACCGCGCGGCGAATATCTCCACGACCATGGGGCGGCAGACAGCGCTCCTCACGCGTAGCTGATGGCCAGACGGCCCGGAGATGATCATGCGGGATTCGCCCACGACATCCGCACCACCACACCATCGCATCGGTGCGTGGTTGCTGATTGGCGGAACAGTGCTGACGACTGCCGGCGTGTTCGCCTATGCCGGTGGCTGGCTGACACCGGGGCGGCTCACTCCCGAGCGTCTGGTGAACCAGTTGCAGGACAACGCCGGCACGTTTGCAGGCTTTCGTCGCAATCACGCCAAGGGCGTGTGTGTGAGTGGATGGTTCGACAGCAACGGCGCGGCGCAGGCCTATTCCGCGGCGCAGGTCTTCGCGCGCGGGCGTACACCGGTGGAGGGCCGCTTCGCGATCCCCGGCGGCAATCCGTACGCGGCGGACAGCAGCGTGCCGATCCGTAGCATGGCGCTGCGCTTTACGCAGGCGAACGGCCAGCAGTGGCGCACCGGCATGAACAGCATGCCGGTGTTTGCGGTGGGCACGCCGGGGGCGTTCTTCGCGCAATTGCAGGCGACACAGCCGACTGCCGCGACCGGCAAACCGGATCCGGCGAAGGTGGCGGCGTTCTTTGCCGCGCACCCGGAGACCGGACCGTTCCGCGCCTGGGCCAAGACCGCCAAGCCGTCGGCCAGCTATGCCACGGAGAGTTACTGGAGCCTCAACGCGTTCGTCTTCACGGACGCGCATGGCAAGCGCCAGGCGGTGCGTTGGCGCATGGTGCCGGAAGCGACCGCGGCGGACGGCGTCGCGCCCAAGGCGGGAGACGCGGACTATCTGGCATCCGATCTGGGCCTGCGCCTGGCGCAAGGTCCGCAGCGCTGGAAGCTGCAGATCACGCTGGCAAATCCGGGCGATCCGACCAACGATGCATCCAAGGCCTGGCCGGATGACCGGCGCACCATCGACGCCGGCACGCTCGTGCTTGAGCGTACGCAGCCGCAGGACAGCGGCGGCTGCCGCGACATCAATTTCGACCCGCTGGTGCTCCCTGACGGCATTGCCGGGTCCGATGATCCACTGCTCGCCGCGCGCTCCGCCGCCTACGCGAACTCCTACTTGCGCCGTACCAGCGAGGAGGCGCATTGGCCCGGCACCCCAGCCATCCGTCCGCAGCCGGAGCACCAGCCATGAGGTCCGACCCGAAGATGTTTGTGCCCGTTGCGCGCGTGCTGCACTGGTTGCTGGCAGCGATGATCCTGACCATGCTGCTTGTCGGCATCGGCATGGTCGCGTCGGTGTCCGCGCGCCACGACTGGCTGGTGGGTTTCCACAAGCCGCTCGGCATCGCGATCCTGCTGCTGGTCGTCGTGCGCATGGTGGTGCGCTGGCGGAATCCGCCACCCGCGTTGCCGGCGGATCTTCCCGTGCTGCAGAAGCTGGCCGCGTTTGCATCGCACTGGCTGCTGTACCTTCTTATGCTCGCGCTGCCGCTGGTCGGTTGGGCGATGCTCTCGGCAGGCGGCTACCCAATCATGCTCGGCACCTCGCTGCGCTTGCCGCCGATCTTCCCGGTCGGTGCGGTCGGCTTCGCGGTGCTGCGGCACCTGCACACCTGGCTCGCACTGCTGCTGTTCGTGACCTTCCTCGCGCATATGGCCGCCGCCCTGTACCACGGGCTGATCCGCCGTGACGGCGTGTTGTCGAGCATGACCTGGCGCCGCGACGCACGTGGTACAGCGGACGATTGAGGCACCAGCCCGGCGTGCCACATGGCGCCAGCGGCTCACACCATCTCGAAAACACCCGCGGCACCCATGCCGGTGCCGATGCACATGGTGACCATGCCGTATTTCTGCCTGCGCGCGCGCATGCCGTGCACCATGGTGGCGATACGGATCGCGCCGGTGGCGCCCAACGGATGGCCGAGGGCGATGGCGCCGCCGTGCGGATTGACCCTGGCACGGTCGAGGTCGAGGTCATGGATGACGGCCAGCGCCTGCGCGGCGAATGCCTCGTTGAGCTCGATCCATTCCAGCTGGTCCTGGCTGATACCGGTCTGCCTGAGGGCCTTGGGGATCGCTTCCTTCGGCCCGATGCCCATGATCTCAGGCGGCACGCCGGCGACGGAGAAGCCGACGAAGCGGGCGAGGGGCTGCAGGCCGTAGTCCTTGATCGCCTGCTCGCTCGCCAGCAGCACGGCGCCGGCGCCGTCGGACATCTGGCTGGAGTTGCCGGCAGTGACGGTGCCGCCGAACTGGCCATTGCGGAACACGGTCTTGAGCTTGGCCAGCACTTCAGGTGTCGTGCCGGAGCGCGGGCCCTCATCGTTCTCGATGACGCGGTTGTCGCTCCTGATGTCGTGGCGGGCGAGGTCGGGATAATGGTCGTCCAGCTGGAACGGGGTGATTTCTGCCTTGAACTCGCCGGCGGCCTGGGCGGCGAGGGCGCGGCGGTGGCTTTCCACGGCAAAGGCGTCCTGCGCCTCGCGGCTGATCTTCCAGCGCGTCGCGACGTTTTCGGCGGTGATGCCCATGCCGTAGGCGATGCCGATGTTCTCGTCGTTGAAGATCGCCGGATTCATCGCGACCTTGTGGCCCATCATCGGGACCATGCTCATGCTCTCGGTGCCACCGGCCAGCATCAGGTTGGCCTCGCCGAGGCGGATGCGGTCGGCGGCCATCGCCACCGACTGCAGGCCGGAGGAGCAGAAGCGGTTGACGGTGACGCCGGGTACGTGGTCGGGCAGGCCGGCCAGCAGCAGCCCGATGCGTGCCACATTCATGCCTTGCTCGGCCTCGGGCATGGCGCAGCCGATGATGACGTCCTCGATGCGACCCGGATCCACGCCCGGCGCCTGCGCCATCACGGCGCGGATCACGTGGGCGAGCATGTCGTCGGGCCGGGTGTGGCGGAACACGCCGCGCGGGGCTTTGCCGACCGGCGTGCGGGTGGTGGCGACGATATAGGCGTCTTGCACTTGCTTGCTCATGGTTCTTGCTCCATGGCGTCGCGCTCAGCAGCGGGGCGCCCAGTGTGGATCGGTCAGTTGCGCAATGGCTTGCCGGTGGTCATGGTGTGGGCGATGCGGGCCTGGGTTTTTTCGGTCCTGGCCAGCGCCACAAAGTGCTTGCGCTCCAGGTCGAGCAGCCAGGCCTCGTCGACCAGCGAACCACGTTCGACGCCGCCGCCGCACAAGGTGTCGGCGATGCGCGTGGCGATGTCCATGTCATGTTCGGAAATGAAGTAGCCGGCCAGCATGTTGACCAGGGATGCCTTGAACGTCGCCGTGCCGACGTCGCCGGCAACCGGGATGGCGCGGGCGGGCAGCGGCGGCCGATAGCCGGCTTCGGCCAGGGCACCGGCCACCTGCTTGGCGACGTACAACAGCTCGTTGGCGTTTGCCACCACCACGTCACTGTCGCGCAGCAAGCCCAGCCGCCTTGCGTCCAGGGCGCTGCCTGAGACCTTGGCCATGGCGACGGTCTCGAACACCTTCTTCAACGCCTCGAACGGGTCGGCCGGGTTCGCATGGGCGGCGCGGATGGCCAGCTCGTGCAGGCCGCCGCCCGCCGGCAGCAGGCCGACGCCGGCCTCGACCAGGCCGATGTAGCTTTCCAGCGCGGCTACGGTGCGCGCCGAATGCATCTGGAATTCGCAGCCGCCGCCGAGCGCCAGCCCGCGGACCGCGGCGACCACCGGCACCAGCGCGTATTTGATGCGCATGCTGGTGCGCTGGAAGTTGGCGACCATGTGCCCGAAGTCGTCGAAGCGGCCCGCCTGCAGCAGGCCCAGCGCGCCTTTGAGGTCGGCTCCGGCCGAGAATGGTTCGGCATCCTGCCAGATCACGACGGCCTTGAGCTGCCGCTCGGCGATGCCGATCGCGTGCTGGATGCCGTCGAGCACGTGGTCGTTGACCGTGTGCATCTTGGTCTTGAACGAGACGATGCCGATGCCGTCGTCGCCCAGTGTCCACAGGCGGATGCCGTCGTTTTCCCACACGGTGGTGCCCAGGTCGTAGCGTTCGCCAAGGACCGGATCGGGGAACAGCTGGCGTCGGTACACGGGATGCTGCGAGCGCGGCTGGTATTTGCCAGCGGCGGCGGACCACGAGCCCTGCTTGCCGTGCACGCCATCGCGGCCGTCGGTGACCCATGCCGGCAAGGGTGCCTTGCTCATGGCCTTGCCGGCGGCAATGTCTTCGGTGATCCACTGCGCCACCTGCTGCCAGCCGGCGGCCTGCCAGGTTTCAAACGGCCCGAGCTTCCAGCCGTAGCCCCAGCGTATGGCGAGGTCGACGTCGCGCGCGGTGTCGGCAATGTCGGCCAGGTGGTAGGCGGTGTAGTGGAACAGGTCGCGGAAGATGGCCCACAGGAATTGCGCCTGCGGATCGGCGGAGGCGCGCAACTTCGCGAATTTTTCGGCCGGGTCCTTGATGGCAAGGATGGCGGCGACCTCATCCGAGGCCTTCTGCACGGATGGGCGATAGTCCTGCTTTGCCACGTCCAGCACCACGATATCCTTGCCGACCTTGCGGTAGAAGCCGGCGCCGGCTTTCTGGCCCAGCGCGCCCTTCCCGATCAGGGTGGTGAGCCACGCCGGGCTCTTGAAGTACGCATGCCACGGATCGTCTGGCAAGGTCTCCGCCATGGTCGTGATCACGTGTGCCATGGTGTCCAGGCCGACCACGTCGGCGGTGCGGTAGGTGGCGCTCTTGGGCCGCCCGATGGCCGGGCCGGTCAGCGCATCGATGGTGTCGAAGCCGAGTCCGAACTTGTCCGTGTGATACATCGTCGAGAGCAGCGAGAACACGCCGATGCGGTTGCCGATGAAGTTTGGCGTGTCCTTGGCGATCACCACGCCCTTGCCGACGATGGTGGTCAGGAACGTTTCCAGGCCCTCGATCACGGCCGGGTCAGTGAGTCGGGTCGGGATCAGCTCCACCAGGTGCATATAGCGTGGTGGGTTGAAGAAGTGCACGCCGCTGAAGCGGTGGCGCATTTCCTCGGGCAGTGCCTCGGCCAGCGAGTTGATGGACAGGCCGGAGGTATTGGAGGCAATGATCGCGGTTGGCGACAGGTGGCCGACGATCTTCCGGAACAGGTCGAGCTTCCAGTCCATGCGCTCGGCGATCGCCTCGATCACCAGATCGACGTTGCGCAGCTGCTCCAGGTCGTCGTCGTAGTTGGCCGGGATGATGGCGCCGCCGAGGTTGGGCTCGGCCAGCGGTGCCGGCGAGAGCTTTTGCAGGTTGGCAATGGCCTTCAGTGCGATGCCGCTCTTCGGCCCCTCCTTGGCGGGCAGGTCGAACAGCACGGTTTCCACACCGGTGTTGGTAAGTTGGGCGGCGATCTGGGCGCCCATGACCCCGGCGCCAAGCACGGCAGCCTTGCGAATACGCAGTGTGGTAACAGGTTGCGACGCATTGTTCATGTGTATTCTCCGGATGTTGCAAACGCGGTTTTCTGCGGCGGAAGACGTAGGCAGCCTCAGGGCTGACCGAGTCCGGCAGCCGCAAAACGTATCAAGTGCCGGGTGGTTTGTTCGTGATGCGCCTGCTCGCTGACCTCTTCGGCGCGCTGGATCATGCCGAAGCCGGACATGGCCAGGGTCAGCGCGCCCGTCACCAGGTCCATTCGCCAATACAGTTCCACCTTGCCCAGATGGGGCAGCAGACGCGCGAACTCGGCGGCGAAGCGGCGCATCACATGGCCGTAATTTTGCGACAGGAATTCGCGCAGGCGTTCGTCACGCTCGGCAAACGCGCGCGCCAGCATGCGCATGAAACATTCGCCGCCAACGTCGTAGGAGATTTCGAGCGCTGGGCGGATATAGGCGTCCAGCACCTGCTCCAGCGTGGTGTCGTGCTGTCCCTCGACGTGGTCCAGCGCGGCCATGCGCCGGGTATTGAGCAGGTCCAAGCGACGACGCAGCACCTGTTCAATCAGCTTTTCCTTGCAGCCGAAGTGGTAGTTGACTGCAGCAAGATTCACGCCCGCGGCCGAGGTGAGTTCGCGCAGCGACGCGCCATCGAATCCGCGTCGCGCAAACAGCTCTTCGGCCGCCTGCAGGATACGGTCCTTGGTAGCCACGGTGGCGGTCACTTTGCGGGGCACTCCGCGCGGCAGCGATTTAAACGATCGTTTGATCATACGCGGCGCCTTCCAAATGCGTCAAACCATGCGTTGACGCACAAAACGCATGGGATTCAAATGAGTTAGAATCCGTCAACGTCTTGTGAAGCAAGTGCCCGATTTGCGTCGGGTTCTACCAGCTGCACTCTTCAGTCGGGGCGATTTGCGCCGACACAACCAATTACTTTTTGGAGCAACCCGCATGGCGCTGGAGCGCACGCTGTCCATCATCAAACCCGATGCCGTGGCCAAGAATGTCATCGGTGAGATCTATTCGCGTTTCGAGAAGGCGGGCCTGAAGATCGTCGCCGCGCGTATGCGGCAGTTGTCGCGTCGCGAGGCCGAAGGGTTTTATGCCGTGCATCGCGAGCGCCCGTTCTTCAAGCCGCTGGTCGAGTTCATGATTTCCGGGCCGGTCATGATCCAGGTGCTCGAGGGCGACGATGCCATCGCCAGGCATCGGGAGCTGATGGGCGCGACGAACCCGAAGGAAGCGGCGCCCGGGACGATCCGTGCCGATTTTGCCGAGTCCATCGACGCCAACGCGGTGCATGGTTCCGATGCGCCGGAAACCGCGGTCACGGAGATCGCCTATTTTTTCGCGGCAACCGACGTGCTTGCACGGTGAGGACATCCAGTCCCTGACCGCAACCAATGACCTGGAGCGTGGGGGCGCTGGTCAAGAAAGAAGATGAATCAGGTATCCGCCATTCCGTCCACTGCGACCGCCAAGATCAACCTGCTTGATCTTGACCGTGCGGGCCTGCGCAATTTTTTCCAGGAGCTCGGCGAGAAGCCCTACCGCGCCGAGCAGGTCATGAAGTGGATCTACCATGGCCTGGAAGACGACTTCGGGAACATGACCGACGTGGGCAAGGCTTTGCGCACCAAGCTTGCGGCGGTGTGCCGCATTGGTCCGCCGGCCACCCTGATGGACAAGGTGGCCACCGACGGCACGCGCAAGTGGCTGCTGGGCATGAATCACGGCAATGCCATCGAGACCGTATATATTCCCGAGCCAACGCGTGGCACCTTGTGTGTGTCCTCACAGATCGGCTGCGCGTTGAACTGCCGCTTCTGCTCCACCGGAGCACAGGGCTTCAACCGCAACCTGTCGCCGGGCGAGATCATTGGCCAGGTCTGGGTTGCGGCCAAGTACCTCGGCGAGGCCACGCACCAGAGCCGGCGCATCACCAACGTGGTGATGATGGGCATGGGCGAGCCCCTGGCGAATTTCGACAATGTGCTTGTGGCCATGCGCCTGATGCGCGACGATTTGGGCTTTGGCCTGGCGGCCAAGCGGGTGACCTTGTCCACCGCCGGCATGGTGCCATTGATCGACAAGCTCTCGGCCGAGATCGACGTCTCGCTGGCGGTTTCGCTGCATGCGGCCAACGACACGCTGCGCACCGAGTTGATGCCCATCAACAAGCGTTACCCACTGGCCGAATTGCTCGCCGCGTGCGAACGCTGGATTGCGCGCAAGCCGCGCACCTCGATCACCTTTGAATACACCCTGATGGACGGGATCAACGACCAGCCGGTACACGCGCGCGAGCTGATCAAGCTGATGCGGGCCTTTCCGACCTGCAAGGTCAACCTGATCCCGTTCAATCCATTTCCGGGGACGCAGTTCAAGCGTTCGCCGGCAAGTGTCATCCACGCGTTCCAGACCCTGCTGATCAATGCCGGGGTACTGACCATGCTGCGACGCACGCGGGGCGACGACATCGACGCGGCCTGCGGTCAGCTGGCCGGCCAGGTCGTCGACCGCACGCGGCGCAGCGCCAGCCTGCGCAGCCAGCGCGAGCCGCAAGGGGTCGCGCATGCGCTATAACCTGCTCATGCCGCTGCTGCTGGCGGCCGGCCTGGCCGGCTGCGTCACGACCCAGTCGAATTCCGACTCGCTGGCCAGGAATCTGCCGGCAACCAGCAGTGCGCAGAAGGCGGAGGACGCGGCGCGCGTGCATACCGAGCTGGGCCAGCACTACATGGCCCAGGGCGACCTGCAGACGGCACTGGAGAAATTGCAGCTGGCGCTGAAGTTCGATCCAAACTACGCGCCGGCGCACACTGTCCTGGGCCTGCTCTACGAGCGCATCAAGGACCCGGTCAAGGCCGAGGAACATTATCGCCGTGCGGTTGCGCTGGAGCCGGACAAGGGAGGGCCGAACAACAATTTCGGCCAGTTCCTGTGCAGCGTGGGCAAGGTCCAGGAAGCCCAGGGCTATTTCGAGAAGGCCATTGCCGATCCGTTCTACGCCACGCCTGATGTGGCCCTTGCCAACGCCGGCGTCTGCCAGTTGAAGGGTGGTTCGGAAGCTGCGGCCGAGGCCGATTTCCGTCGTGCGCTGCAGCGCAACCCGGACAACGCCGAGGCTTTGTTCCAGCTCGCGCGGATCCTGTACGCCAACAACAACGCCTTTGGCGCCAGCGCGTTCATGCAGCGGCTCGATGCGCTCAACCAGCCGACTGCCGTCATGCTCAAGCTCGGATACGATATCGAGTCCAGACTCGGACACCATGAAGGTGCCGCGACCTATGCCAAGCGCCTGCACGACCTGTTCCCGGATTCGGAACAGGCGCAGGCCGTCAACAATACTGCCAGTCGATGACAAACGTGAACCAAGACATGCATGGGCACGACGCCGGACTGTCGCCAACGGTGAGTCCGGCTGCCGCTGCGCCGTTGCCGGATTCAATCACGCCCGCATTTGACGGGCGCGACAGAACGCACATGCCCGAGAGTTTCGGCGCGCGATTGCGTGCGGCGCGTGAAGCGCGCGGCCGGGATCTGGACGCCTGTGCGAGTGCGCTGCATCTGCCGGCGCGCGTGTTGCGCCAACTGGAAGCCGATGCCTACGAGGGCATGGACTCGCGCGTATACCTTGCCAGCTACCTGCGCAGCTACGGCGCCTACCTCGGAGTGGAAGCGGCGGCCATCGAGCAGGAGCTGGAGCGGACACGACACACCGAGGTGCCGCTGGTGGTGACGGGCGGTGTTTCGCGTTCTCGCTTCCTGCTTGACCGTTATGCCACGGCGGCCACCTATGTGGTGCTGACTGCCGTGATCGTGGTGCCGATGATCTGGCTCGGTGTGCACGGCACGCTGAATCGTGACCTCAGCAACCTTGCGCCGCTCGATTCGGCCCCGGTGGCGCAGCAGGAGATTGCCACCAAGGTCGCCACTCCGGTGGCTCCGTTGCGCCTGACCACGCCCGGCGTGGTCGTGCCTATGGTGAACGAGCAGCCGCTGATGGCATCGATGGCTCCTTTTCCGAACCTGGGCTACGACATGGCGCCGGAGCCCAAGGCCAACGCCGACACCAACGCCAACGCCCAGGCTGCGCAATCGGGTGCCGGCGACCATCGCTTGAACCTGACCCTGAGTGCGCCAAGCTGGGTCGAAGTGGTGGGCAGCGATGGCGCGCGCCTGGAATACGGTTTGCTTCCCGCGGGTAGCAGCAAGACCTATTACACCGACCAGCCGGTCGACGTGCTGATCGGCAACGCCAGTGGCGCCAACCTGAGCCTGGATGGAAATCCGGTGGCGTTGGCTGATTCGCGCAACAGCAACGTTGCGCGCCTGCGCGTGCAGATCGACGACGGCAAGGCCAGCGTGGCGACCCGCTGAGGCGCTGCGCCAGCGCGTCGACTCCGGCATTTCGGTTATGCTTGCCCGCTGTCTGCCCTTTGCCGGGCAGGCGTGTCCGTTGGTCGGGCTACTCCATCGGACCGATCGATCAGACCACTGCAGTTCGAACGTTGGTGGGTCACGGCCCATCCGGTTTTCCCGAAAGGTGACAGCATGGCATTCGAGGTTTACGACGACTACGAACAGAACGAACGCGTGGTCAAGTGGTTGCGCGAGAACGGGCTGTCCATCGTCATCGGCATCGTCATCGGTCTGGTCGGCATCTTCGGCTGGCAACAATGGCGTGCGCATCAGGTGCGTATTGAGACCGCAGCCGCCGGCCTGTACCAGCAGGTGCAGACCGCGCTGGCCTCCAACCAGGCCGACACCGTCGCCCGCGTGGCCGGCGAGCTGATGAAGGAGTATCCCAAGTCCACCTATGCGGTGTTCGCCGCCAGCGACCTGGCGCGCGAGCAGGCCGGCGCCGGCAATCTGGACAAGGCGGCGGATTCGTTGCAATGGGCCATCGCGCATGTCGGCGACAAGCCCCTGAAGCCGCTGCTGCAGATTCGCCTGGCGCGGGTCGAGCTGGCGCGCGGCGACGGCAAACTTGCGCTGACCACGCTCGATGCCATCCCGGCCACAGGCTTCGTCGGCCTGGTGCAGGAACTTCGGGGGGATGCCTTGGTCAAGCTGGGACGCGCGGATGACGCGCGCAAGGCCTATACGGCCGCCATGTCCGCGCTCGCTGCGGATGCTCCCGAACGCGGTGCACTGAAGATGAAACTGGATGACTTGGCGGTAAGCGCGGAATCAGCGGCGCCCGGGAAACCCGAGGCATGAGTCGGATGTCCGCGAAACCGGCGCTGGCCCTGGCGCTGCTTGCCGCGCTTGGCCTGGTGCTGGCGGGTTGCCACTCCTTCAAGAAGGAGAACGTACAGCCACCCACGCCGCTGGCCAAGGATTTCCAGCCCAGCGTCGGGATCACCCGGCTGTGGCGTGCCAGCGTGGGTGGCGGTGCCGGCAAGAGCGGAGTGAGGCTGCGGCCCACCGTGGTCGACGGCGTGCTGTATGCCGACAGTACCGACGGGACGCTGGCCGCGTTCGATGCGACGAACGGCAAGACACTCTGGTCCAAGAGTTCGCGTACGCATGGCTGGTTCGGCTGGGGCGACAAGAAGCGCGAAGACGCGTTCTATGCGGGCGGACCGGCGGTGGCCGGCGACCTGCTGGTGGTCGGCACCCTGGACGGCCACGTGTACGGGGTCGACGCCAAGAGTGGCAACCGGCGCTGGGAGGCCACCCTGAGCGCATCGGTCCTGGCCGTCCCAAGCATCGTCGGCGACCTGGTCGTCGTACGCACCCAGGACAGCCGTGTCTATGGACTTGATGCCAAAAATGGCGACCAGCGCTGGGTCTACGACCAGACCGAGGTGCCCGTGCTCAGCCTGCGCGGCAACGGTTCGCTGCTGGTGGCCAACGGTGTGGTGTTCATGGGCACCGACGACGGCAAGATCATCGCCTTGCGCCAGGACAACGGCAGCAAACTGTGGGAGCAGAAGTTGGCCAGCGGTGAAGGGCGCACGGAGATCGACCGCCTCGACGACGCGGACGGTTCGATCCTGTTGCAGGGCAGTACGCTGTACGCGGCGGCCTACCACGGCAACATGATCGCCGTGGACGGACCCAGCGGGCGGCCGCTGTGGGGGCATCCCTTCTCGACCTACGTCTCGTTGGCCGCCGACGACAAGGCAGTTTTTGCGGTGGACGACCAGTCCCAGGTATGGGCCTTCGGCAAGGAGGGCGGTGCCGACATCTGGAAGAATGCCGCGCTCAAGTATCGCTGGTTGACGGCGCCGGAAGTGCAGGGTGAGTACGTTGTCGTTGGCGACGCGGAAGGTTACCTGCACTGGCTGAAGGTCGGGGACGGGGCGCTGGCGGCGCGTGAGCGCTTTTCCAAGCATGCCATCCGTGCGCAACCCCTGGTGGTCGGCGACGTGGTCTACATCGAGGACGTGGAAGGCCGCATCGGGGCTTTCCGCCTGGCCCCGCGCTGAGGCGGACGCTAGTATCGATGGTTGCGTGCCGGTGTGGACCGGCGTTGGCAGCCGAGGCCACGTGGCCTGCGCCGTTGACGGGCGTTTTCCAGGCATTGCCGGCAGGATGTCCCGGCAGTGGCAATCCACTTCAGCCGGGCTGGCCCAGCATGTTGAGCGTCGTTGCACTCGTTGGTCGTCCAAACGTCGGCAAGTCGACCTTGTTCAACGTGTTGACGCGCAGCCGCGATGCCCTGGTGGCCGACGTGCCCGGGGTGACCCGCGACCGCCATTACGGCACCTGCCGCCTGGGTGAGCAGCCGTTCCTGGTGGTCGATACCGGCGGCCTGTCGGGGCTCGACGAGGCCATCGACACGCTCACCGCCAGGCAGGTGCGCCTCGCCATCGACGAGGCGCAGGTGCTGGTGTTCGTGGTCGATGCGCGCGATGGCCTGTTGCCGCAGGACCACGCCATTCTTGGCGAGCTGCGTCGCAGCGGCAAGCCGGTCATCGTCGCCGTGAACAAGGTCGACGGCGTGGATCAGGACCATGCACTCGCCGAGTTTTCGGCATTTGGCCTGCGTACCATGGTTGCCCTGGCCACTGCCCACAACCGTGGCACCGCCGAGCTGCTGGCCTCGGTGCAACAGGTGCTGCCGCCTGCGGACCCACAGGCCGCTGCCGACGGTGCTGACGACGGCAGCATCCGCGTGGCCATTGTCGGCCGGCCCAATGCCGGCAAGTCGACGCTGATCAACCGGCTGCTCGGCGAGGAGCGCCTGGTCGTGTCCGACGTGGCCGGCACCACGCGCGACCCGATCGAGGTCAGACTCGAGCGTGATGGCCGCCGCTATACCCTGGTCGACACGGCCGGCATCCGGCGCAAGACCCGGGCTGCTGAGGCCGTGGAGAAATTCAGCATCATCAAGACGTTGCAGTCGATCGCCGCAGCTCAAGTGGTTGTGGTGATGATCGATGCGCGTGAGAACCTGGCCGAGCAGGACCTGAGCTTGATTGGCCATGTGCTGGATGCCGGCCGCGCCCTGGTGATCGCCATCAACAAGTGGGACGGCCTGGACCGGCAGCAGCGCGACGCGTGCATCCGCGAGCTGGATCGGCGGCTGGGTTTCGTATCCTGGGCCAAGCAGGTTCCGCTGTCGGCGCTGCATGGTTCGGGCTTGCGCGAGTTGATGCGCGCCGTGGTCCGCGCGCATGCCTCGGCTACCCGCAACCTGGTCAGCTCGGACCTGACCAAGACGCTGGAGCAGGCGTATGCGGCCTATCAGCCGCCCCTGGTGCAAGGGCATGCGCCGCGCCTGCGCTTTGCCCATCCGGGCGGCAGCAATCCGCCGACCATCGTCATCCACGGCACGCGCACCCGGCATATTGCCGCCGCCTACCAGCGCTATCTGGAGAACTTCTTCCGCAGCCGCTACAAGCTGGAGGGCACGCCGGTGCGCATCGTGTTCCGCGAGGGCGAGAACCCCTATGCCGGGCGCAAGAAGGTGCTGAGCAAGGAGCAGGCGCAGCAGGCCCGGCGCCGGGTCACCCGGCTGATCAAGCGCAAGCGCTGAAACGTCGCGCGCTACCGCAAAGTTGCGCGCCCGCGCAGTGGTTTGTACCGCCGTCGCCAAGCCCGGATAATGGGCGGCTTCGTACACAGGCATCCGCATGAGCGCCCGCATTCTCGATGGCAAACGCATAGCGCAGGAGTTGCTGGAGCGCGTCCGCGTGGCCGTGGACAGCCGCATCGCACAGGGTCTTGCGTCGCCCGGTCTGGCGGTGGTGCTGGTTGGGGACGACGCGGCCTCGTCGGTGTATGTGCGCAACAAGCGCAAGGCCTGTCAGCAGGTCGGCTTCCGCTCCTTCGACTACGACCTGCCGACCTCGGTGTCCCAGGCCGAGCTGTTTGCCCTGATCGACCGCCTCAATGCCGATCCCGAGGTACATGGCATCCTGGTGCAGTCACCATTGCCCACGCACATCGACGAGGACGCTCTGGTCGATCGCATCGATCCGCGCAAGGACGTGGATGGATTCCATGCGGTCAACGTCGGACGCCTGGTCCTGCGCCGTTTCGGGCTGCGCCCGTGCACGCCGAAGGGAGTCATGACGTTGCTTGCGCACACCGATCGGCCAGTACGCGGCCAGCACGCGGTGGTGCTCGGTGTCTCCAACCACGTCGGCCGGCCGCTGGTGCTGGAGCTGATGATTGCCGGCTGCACGACGACCTCGTGCCACCGTTTCACCCGCGACCTGCCTGGCTACGTGCGCCAGGCGGACATCGTGATCGTCGCGGTCGGCCGACCGGAGTTGGTGCAGGGTGACTGGATCAAGCCCGGCGCCGTGGTCATCGACATCGGCATCAACCGGCTCGCCGATGGGCATCTGGTAGGCGACGTGGATTTCGCCGGCGCGGTGGAGCGCGCCAGCTGGATCACCCCGGTGCCGGGCGGCGTGGGGCCCATGACCGTGGCCACGCTGATGGAAAACACGCTCGAGGCGGCGTGTGCCCGCGAGGCGCAGGATACGGCCGACTGAGCGCGTGCAACGGGCGAAGATGTCTGGCGAGGGGGTGGTTGCCCGCGTATAATCGCGCTTTGCAGTAGGACATCCGTGTATGCGCATTCTCGCCGAGGCACTCACCTACGACGATGTGTATCTGCTTCCCGCGCATTCGCAGGTTCTGCCACGTGACGTGGACACTTCCTCGCGATTGACCCGCGGCCTGCGCCTGAACGTGCCGATCGTGTCGGCTGCCATGGACACCGTGACCGAGGCCCGCCTGGCGGTGACCATGGCGCAGTGCGGCGGCATCGGCATCATCCACAAGAACATGACCCCGGAGCAGCAGGCGGCCGAGGTCCGGCTGGTGAAGAAGTTCGAGGCCGGCGTGATCCGCAGCCCCATCACCGTGGGGCCGGACACCTCGATCAGCGAGGTGCTGCGCCTCACCCACGCGCACAATATTTCCGGCGTGCCGGTGGTGGAGGGTGAGCAGCTGGTCGGCATCGTCACCAGTCGCGACATGCGCTTCGAGCGCAAGCATGACGACCCGGTGCGCAACATCATGACGCGCAAGGACAAGCTGATCACGGTCCGCGAGGGCGCAAGCCAGGATGACGTGCTGGTACTGCTGCACAAGCACCGCATCGAGAAGGTGCTGGTGGTCAACGACGCGTTCCAGCTGCGTGGGCTGATCACGGTCAAGGACATCCAGAAGGCCCGCGACAATCCGCATGCGGCCAAGGACGAGCACGACACCTTGCTGGTCGGCGCCGCGGTAGGGGTCGGCGGCGACACCGAGCAGCGGGTGGCGATGCTGGTCGAGGCCGGCGTCGACGTGCTCGTGGTTGATACCGCGCACGGACATTCGCAAGGCGTGATCGACCGCGCCGCGTGGGTGAAGAAGCATTACCCGCAGGTGCAGTTGATTGCCGGCAACATCGTCACCGGCGACGCCGCGCGCGCGTTGCGCGACGCCGGTGTGGACGCGGTCAAGGTTGGCGTCGGCCCCGGTTCCATTTGCACCACGCGCGTGGTGGCCGGCGTGGGCGTGCCGCAGATCTCGGCCATCGACATGGTCGCCACCGCGCTCAAGGACGAGATCCCGCTGATTGCCGATGGCGGCATCCGCTATTCGGGCGACATTGCCAAGGCACTGGCCGCCGGTGCTTCCTGCGTGATGCTGGGCTCGATGTTCGCCGGCACCGACGAGTCCCCCGGCGAGATAGAGCTGTTCCAGGGCCGCTCCTACAAGACCTATCGCGGCATGGGCTCGATCGCGGCCATGCAGCACGGTTCACGCGACCGCTATTTCCAGGACGACATCGACAACGCCGACAAGCTGGTGCCCGAAGGTATCGAGGGCCGCGTGCCGTATCGCGGCCCGCTGCGCAATATCATCCACCAGCTGGTTGGTGGCCTGCGCGCCTCGATGGGCTATCTGGGCGCCGCCACCGTCGAGGATGTGCGCCAGAAGGCCGAGTTCGTGCGCGTGACCACGGCGGGCGTCACCGAGGCGCACCCGCATGACATCCAGATCACCAAGGAAGCGCCGAATTACCGCCTGCACTCCTGAGCCGGCTCGTCCCGTGGTGGCCAAGACCGCGATTCTGGTGGAAGGCTACGGGTGTGTCTGGAGGGCGGCCGGAAGAATCCTGCGGTTCCTGCCTGCGGATTCCGGCGCGGGCCCTTCCCAATATTTGCATCCTTGCTCCCACCACCCATGACTGACCTGCATACCGACAAGATCCTCATCCTCGATTTTGGCGCGCAATACACCCAGTTGATTGCGCGCCGGATCCGCGAGATCGGGGTCTACTGCGAGATCTGGGCCTGGGACCACGACCCGGCAGACATCGCCAAATTCGCACCGCGCGGCATCATCCTCTCCGGCGGCCCGGAATCCACCACGCTGGCCGATGCGCCGCGCGCACCGGTCGAGGTATTCGAGGCTGGGGTGCCGGTGCTCGGCATCTGCTACGGCATGCAGACCATGGCGGCGCAGCTGGGCGGCGCCACCGAGGGCAGCGGCAAGCGCGAGTTCGGCCGGGCGCAGGTCGAGGTGCTGCGTGACAGCGAGCTGTTCGGGCAACTGAGCGACGTGCCGGGCGCGCAGCGCCTGGACGTCTGGATGAGCCACGGCGACCACGTGGCTGCCGTGCCGCCTTGCTTCGTGGTGACGGCCAGCACGGCACAGATCCCGATCGCGGCCATGGAGCACTCCGGCAAGCGCTGGTATGGAGTGCAGTTCCACCCTGAAGTGACGCATACCACGCAGGGCACGGCCTTGCTGCGGCGGTTCGTGGGTGACGTATGCGGCTGCCAGGCACTGTGGACCGCCGAGAACATCATCGACGACCAGGTGCGGCGCATCCACGAACAGGTTGGCGATGACCGGGTACTGCTCGGTCTGTCCGGTGGCGTGGACTCCTCGGTGGTCGCCGCGCTGCTGCACCGGGCGATCGGGCCGCGGCTCACCTGTGTATTCGTCGACACCGGCCTGCTGCGCTGGCAGGAGGGCGACCAGGTCATGGCCAGCATGGCGACGGTGGCCAGCGACCACGGCATCGGCATCGAGGTGATCCGGGTGAATGCCGCCGACCGCTATTTCGCGGCGCTGGCGGGGGTCACCGACCCGGAGGCCAAGCGCAAGATCATTGGCGGTCTGTTCGTCGAGATCTTCGATGAGCAAGCGGCAAAGCTCACCTCTGCCGATGGCACCGGCGTCAAGTGGCTGGCGCAGGGCACGATCTATCCGGACGTGATCGAGTCGGCCGGCAGCAAGACCGGCAAGGCTCACGTCATCAAGAGCCACCACAACGTCGGTGGCCTGCCGGAGCACATGCAGCTCAAGCTGCTCGAACCCCTCCGCGAGCTGTTCAAGGACGAGGTGCGCCGCATCGGCGTGACCCTGGGCTTGCCGCCGGCCATGGTGTACCGCCACCCGTTTCCGGGCCCAGGGCTGGGCGTGCGTATCCTTGGCGAGGTGAAGCGCGAGTATGCCGAATTGCTGGCGCGCGCCGACGCGATCTTTATCGAGGAACTGCGCAAGGCCGACCTGTATGACAAGACCAGCCAGGCCTTTGCCGTGTTCCTGCCGGTCAAGTCCGTAGGCGTGGTCGGCGATGCGCGCGCCTACGAATGGGTGATCGCACTGCGCGCGGTCGAGACCGTCGACTTCATGACCGCCAACTGGGCGCACCTGCCGTACGGGTTCCTCGGCACCGTCTCCGGGCGCATCATCAACGAACTGCGCGGCGTCTCCCGCGTCGTCTACGACATCAGCGGCAAGCCACCCGCGACCATCGAGTGGGAATGATTCCGCGTCTGGCACAGCCAGGCACCTGATGGCATGAAATGCCGCTAAGCCCGCGTAATTGCGGGCTTTTTTTTGTTTGTGTTTGGCACGATCTGGCAACGGGAGGAAGCGCCAAGCACCGTTTGAGCATGGCATTAAAGCTGGTATTATGGTTTGGCGATGCCATGATTGATGCCGATACCATGCTGCGTTCTTTTGTGTGTTCATGGTATTAATATTCTATAAGTTACTGTTTCGTAAGAAAAAATACGATAAATTCGAGATTTTTTCAGCATGGTATCGGAGACGAAGAAGGACAAGGTACATGCTGACCGATACCAAGCTGCGCAATCTCAAGCCCAGGGACAAACTCTACAAAGTGAATGACCGGGAAGGTCTCTATGTGGCAGTGACTCCAGCCGGCTCCATCTCGTTCCGTTACAACTACTCAATCAACGGTCGGCAGGAGACCATCACCTTTGGGCGTTATGGTGTCGGTGGCATCACCCTGGCCGAAGCCCGCGAGCTGTTGGGTGACGCCAAGAAGATGGTTGCGGCGGGCAAGTCGCCGGCCAAGGAGAAAGCCCGAGACAAGGCGCGGGTGAAAGATGCAGAGACGTTCGGTGCCTGGGCGGAGAAGTGGCTGCGTGGCTACCAGATGGCCGACTCCACCCGCGATATGCGCCGCTCGGTTTATGAGCGTGAGCTGAAGCCGAAATTCAGCAATCAGAAGCTGGTGGAGATCACCCACGAAGACTTGCGGGCGCTGGCTGATGCCATTGTTGAGCGAGGCGCACCGGCCACCGCCGTTCATGTGCGTGAAATCGTGTTGCAGGTATTTCGCTGGGCCATCGAGCGTGGGCAGAAGGTCGAAAACCCGGCAGAACTGGTGCGCCCAACAAGCATCGCTCGATTCGAGCCACGTGACCGAGCGTTGACGCCAGAAGAAATTGGGCTGATGTACCAGTACATGGAGCGAGTGGGCACAAGCCCAACAAACCGTGCGGCGGCCAAGCTGTTATTGCTGACGATGGTGCGCAAGAGCGAGCTGACCAATGCGACCTGGAGCGAGATCAATTTCAGCGAAGCGTTGTGGACGATTCCAAAGGAGCGGATGAAACGCCGTAACCCGCACCTGGTATTTCTGTCCCAGCAGGCTCTGGATATTTTCATTGCCATGAAAACCTTTGCCGGTGGTTCCGACTTCGTTTTGCCATCACGGTACGACTCGGATGCGCCGATGAGCGCTGCCACACTTAACCAGGTGCTGACGCTGACTTACAAGGCGGCGCAGAAAGATGGGAAGTCACTTACCAAGTTCGGACCGCATGATTTGCGGCGCACAGCCAGCACGCTGTTGCATGAGGCCGGCTACAACACCGACTGGATCGAGAAGTGCCTGGCGCACGAGCAGAAGGGCGTGAGGGCTGTCTACAACAAGGCTGAGTACCGCGAGCAGCGGGCGGCGATGTTGCAGGATTGGGCCGATATGATTGATGAGTGGACTTCGGGAGGCAGTAAGGGTTGATGTTTTTGCTATCTTTGATAGCATTGAAGTTGATGCCGTGAATTTATAAATAAGGCCGCCATTGGCATCGGGCAGGTCAATTACCGATTAGCTGCTTCGCGCAGCTACTCGATGAATAGCAACTATTCATTTGAGAGGTATTGACCCATGCAAAATATAAAGACCCTCATCAACAGGAAGAAGCTCCTGGAGATGATCCCGCTTTCGACACGAACAATTTATAACCTGGAGCAGCGAGGGGATTTTCCACGCCGTATCGCGTTAACCAGTAGAAATGTCGCCTGGGATTTGTCAGAGGTCGAAGAGTGGATTGAGGCACGTAAATCATCGGGTGATCAAGCTGCGCGACCTGGCCCTATAGAGGGCTAGTTATATGGCTCTTGATCTTATGGCGGCTTTCACGGAATTGCCGCCACCCATTGATTATGTTCTGCCTAATATGGTTGCTGGCACTGTTGGTGCTCTTGTGTCGCCTGGTGGGGCTGGTAAATCCATGTTGGCCCTTCAATTGGCTGCACAGATTGCAGGCGGGCCTGATTTACTTGAAATAGGCGAGTTTCCCACCGGGCAAGTGGTCTATCTGCCTGCTGAAGATCCACCGGCCGCTATTCACCATCGTCTGCACGCCCTTGGGGCACACCTCAGCGCAGCGGAACGGCAAGCCGTGGCTGATGGTTTGCTCATTGAACCCTTGATCGGTAAATGCCCAAACATCATGGCTGCTAGCTGGTTCGATGCTCTCAAACGAGCCGCTGAAGGTCGTCGCTTGATGATCTTGGACACTTTGCGGCGCTTCCACATTGAGGAGGAGAACGCTAGCGGGCCGATGGCGCAGGTTGTTGGGCACATGGAGGCCATAGCCGCTGATACAGGCTGCTCCATTGTGTTTCTGCACCACGCGAGTAAAAGCGCAGCCATGATGGGGTCGGGCGATCAACAGCAGGCCAGTCGTGGATCGTCCGTACTGGTTGATAACATCCGTTGGCAATCGTACCTATCCGGCATGACGCAAGGCGAGGCCGAGATACTGGGGGTCGATGATTGTCAGCGTGGGTATTTTGTCCGCTTTGGCGTCAGCAAGGCCAACTATGGCGCACCTTTTCAAGAACTCTGGTTTAGACGGCACGACGGCGGCGTGTTGAAGCCTGCTGTACTGGAGCGGCAGTGCAAGGTGAAAAGGAGACAGCGTGAAGAAGCCTAAGCATGACCTGACCCACGTCCGACATGATCCCGCGCACTGTTTGGCACCTGGCCTGTTCCGCAGCCTCAAGCGTGGCGATCGCAAACGCTGCAAGCTGGACGTGACCTACACCTTTGGCGAGGACGAATCCATGCGTTTCGTCGGATTCGAACCTCTCGGGGCCGATGATATGCGTCTTTTGCAAGGCATCGTGGCCCTTGGCGGCCCGAACGGCATCTTGCTAACCCCGGAACCGACCAGTGAGACGGGGCGACAGCTACTGAAGCGTCCTCGTTGATTCGAGCCAGTTGGAAGTAGAGTTCCCATCGAAGGAGCTCTGCATGAAGAAGTCGAAGTTTTCCGAGGAACAGATCGTCCGGATCCTGAAAGAGGTCGAGGCCGGCGCGA